>ERZ842401.132-NODE-132-length-95551-cov-6.642865_pt1 | contig 95551 bp, 81 predicted proteins | sample MGYA00521270_ERZ842401 | MGnify/ENA primary metagenome ERZ842401 (study PRJEB31892, sample SAMEA3878208) | bioreactor metagenome | biome: Moose rumen | place: Sweden | collected 2011-10 | study: EMG produced TPA metagenomics assembly of the PRJEB12797 data set... | reverse complement strand
TGAAAAAGACATCTCGTATAGCATTGGTATTATTGGCATCAACTTTTCTAACCACGCCGGCGTGGGCGGAAGATATCACTACTGACTATTTGAACAGTCTGACCAGTTCAAAAATCAGTTGGTCTGATAGTGAAGGCACCGAGGTTACAATCGGAGACAAGACTTTTTATTACACTTATAACAAACCTGAAGATTATACTGAAACATCAACACGTATTAACGCCCCAACCTCAGATATAACTGGTCAATTGTTTACCGGCATTTCAAACAAATCCGGTGGTGCAGTATATTCCAAACAGCAAAACGGCTCTGACATCAATATAGATTCAGATTTTGTTGCAAACCACGGCACAAGCAGCGGCGGTGCAATTTATCGTTATGCTCCTTCTCCAATCAAAAACATTTCAGGTACTTTTGTTGACAACTATGTTATCTCAACTTCCTCCAGTAATGGTGCTGTGGGCGGTGCCATTTATACTACCAGACCATCATCTTCAAACTCAATTATTGATAATTTGATTGGGAACTTCGTCGGAAATTATGTTAAAGCCTTAAATGCAAACAATTCATTTTTGCACGGAGGTGCCGTAGATAACCACGGCACAATCAATTACTTGGAAGCCAATTTTATCGGCAACTATGCTATTGGAAATAAATCCAGACAAGTTGGCGGTGCTTTGCACAACGGATCCGGAAATGACGGTTATATCGGCACGATTAAGGGTAATTTTATAGGCAATTATATCCAGGTTAGCAACCATGTCGGTCGAGGCGGTGGCATAAGCAACGATGGTGTTATTGATAAAATCGAAGATTCGAGTTTTTATTATAACTATGTCAATACCGGTATGTTTTCACATGGCGGTGCTATCTACAACGGCAACACAATCGGCGAGATAAACAATACTGATTTCGTCGGTAACTCTATAGAGAATGGACAAGGCGGAGCTATAGCTAATAGTGGAACAATCGGTGATATCACCAATTCAAAATTTACAGACAACCAATCTTCAGCCGGTGGTGCAATTTTAAATCAAGGAAGTTGTATAATAGGAAATATATCGGGAGATTTTATTGGAAACAGAGCTAGTAACACTGTTTATGATGCTTTTGGTGGTGCTATCGCAAATACAGGTATAATAGGAGATGTGTTTAGCAATTTTTCCGGTAACTATGCTGAAGGGGATGCAAATGTTCTTGGCGGAGCCATCTTTAATGGAGAAATAATAGGCAATATATCAGGAGATATCTCGGATAACCACGCAAAATCAACTGAGGGAACAGCCACAGGCGGAGCTATTTTTAATACTTTCGCTATTGGCAAAATAACCGGCGACAATGTAGAAAACAATTATGCTGAAGGAACCATTGCTAGCGGTGGGGCAATATATAATGGAGCAATGGGAAATTTGGGTGGTTATGATGTCAGTATGAATGATGGTACAATTCAACATGTTTATCAAGTAGGTAAAAATGAAGATGATGATAATAACTTTGTTCCGATGAGTATTGAAGTTGCAAATATCGAGGGAAATTATGTACATTCAACTCAAGAAAATGCATATGGCGGTGCTATTTATAACGTCTTTAATGGAACAGTAACAATGGATGCTGATCTGACACCGACCGAGGAAGAGTATGAGAACAGTTTGGCTGATAGGGGATATGTTTTCCTAACCGATGATGAAGTACGGCAGAAGATGATAAATATTAAGAGTGATTCTGCAATTAGTTTAATCAATACCAGTTTTATCAATAACCATGCCAGATCTGACAGCGGTCGTGCTTTCGGTGGCGCAATTTATTCCGAAGGTGATGTTAATATTATTGCTAATGATGGTAAGACTTCTCTTTTCTCCGGCAACACCGCTAATGATGAGAGCAACGCTGTTTACATGAAAGGTACGACATTTGATGTGCGTTATGTGGGTGGAAAAAAAGATAATTCTTATGATTTGCCCTCCAACCTCAACTTAACCGCGACTAATAATGGTGTAATTCAGTTTGATGACGGTATTGATGGCGATGGATATAACATCAATATTTCCGGCGATGGCACCGGCGTGGTTAAGTTTAATAACATTGTTAACCATGTAACCAACTTTACTTTAGGTGCCAATTCTATCACTCACTTGGGCTTGAACTCTAAGGTTTATGCTCAAAATATGAATATCAGCAGTTCAGATATTCCAACCACCGGTGCAGTATCTTCCCCTATTATTACGGTTGATGTTGAGGTTGACAAAGCTAACAACAAGGTAAATACCGGTCAGATTTATGTCGATAATGATGTTGAGGGTGAATACAGAGTATTGGTTAACTCTTTGAATCCTGATGTCTTGGATAACTTGGACGATGCGATTGTTCCTTTCCTTTTTGCTCCTGAAGATGACGAAAGTACGGCTTCAAGCTTTGCCGTAGCACGTGTAATCGGAAGTCCGTATCTGTGGGATGGCTCGGTCAATGCCAAAGGTGAGACTTCAGGTTCAACTTGGTATTTGAATTTAACTGATGAAGAAAACCCTGACTATGATGACGGTAGCGGTGATGAACCTGAACCTACTCCAACTCCTGAACCTCAACCCAAACCCGAGAAGATTTATGCTCCTGAAGTCATTGCCGGTATTGGCTTACACGAGGCAGCTATCGAACAAACCCGCAGTGTTGTTCATAATATCAAAGGCAAAGTTGCCGCCGGACGCGAGTTAAACCCCTGCTGTGGTATTTATGATTATAACTGGAATGGTGAACAACTGCGCAACATTTGGGTATTAGCTCAAGGAGAAAGCGCCGATATTGAAAAACCGATTGATATGGAAGCCAAAGTCTATGCTGTAGAGGCCGGCTTTGATATTCAAAATGACCCGCACAATACCTTGGGTGTATTTGCCTCTTATCGTAAGGGTGAATATGATCTTTCCGGTAAAGGCAAATTCCACTCATCAATCGGCTCAGAAATTGATATCGATAGCTATCTTGCCGGATTATATTATCGTTATGACCGCTATTTGGTATGGGCATTTGCCACCTTATACGGCGGTGTTCAAGAAGCTGATGTCAAGACCGATGACGGTATTGCCAAATTTGATACCGATGGCGTTGAATTTGGAGCCAGTATTGAAGTCGGAAGAACAATTCCGCTTGCTAATGACTTGACTTTAGACCCGAGTGTCGGCTTGTACTATACACAAGTTAACTTTGATGATGCCGATGATAATGTAGGTAAACATTATGAATGGGACGATATCAAACATTTGGAAGCTGAACTCGGCGCCAAACTTGAGAAGCAATTTGATAATGCCAAAGTTTACGTCAAACCGAGTGTAATCCGTACTTTTACCAACGGCGACAGTGTGGTCATCAGCGGTATGAACAAAGCCAGCACCTACAAAGACCAAACATTGGGTCGAGTTGAGATTGGCGGACGTTACGGCTTTACTGATGCTCTGTCAGCCTATGCCTGGGCTAATTATACCTTCGGCAGTTCATATGATGCGTATGCTCTGGGTGCCGGCTTGAATTATGCCTGGTAAGTCTATTCTACCAAAGCAGATGGAGCGATCGTTTATTTTTTCATGGCAACTCTGATCGCTCCATTTTTTATGATTTTTTTCTTGAAAACAATCCGACTTGTGCTATTGTGCGGCTAATTCAAAAACATATTTAGCTGAAAGAACAATAAAATGGAGCTTAGAAATATAGCCATTATCGCTCACGTTGACCACGGCAAAACCACCCTCGTTGACGGTCTTTTGAAACAGAGCGGAACTTTTCGCGATAACCAAAAGGTTGAAACCTGCGCCATGGATTCAAACGAATTAGAGCGTGAAAGAGGTATTACTATCCTTTCAAAATGCACCTCTGTTGAGTGGAAAGGTGTCCGCATTAATATTGTTGATACCCCCGGACACGCCGATTTTGGCGGTGAGGTTGAGCGTATTCTCTCAATGGTTGATGGTGTAATTTTGTTGGTTGATAGCTCCGAAGGTCCTATGCCTCAAACCAAATTTGTATTAGGCAAGGCCTTAAAAGTGGGTTTAAAACCGATTGTTGTCATCAATAAAGCCGACAAGCCCGATGCACGTGTTGACGATGTCCTAAACGAAGTGTTTGACCTTTTTGTAAGTCTCAACGCCACCGATGAACAGCTTGACTTTCCGGTTTTATATGCCTCGGGTCGCAACGGTTGGGCTGTTAATGATTTGAGCGAAGAAAAGAAAGATTTGAGCGTATTGTTTGACCTCATTCTTTCTAAAGTCCCCGCCCCTCTGTGCCACCCTGAAAAACCTTTTTCAATGTTGGCAACCACTCTCGAGGCCGATAAGTTTATCGGACGTATGCTGACCGGAAAAATCTATTCGGGCAGTGTCAAAGCCGGCGACACCGTAAAGGTTCTAACTCACGGCAATAAAGAAGTTGAGCGTTTCCGCATCACAAAAATCATGGCTTATCGCGGTCTTACTCGCCAAAGTCTTGACGAAGCTTTTGCCGGAGATATTGTCGCCATTGCCGGTGTTGCTAAAGGCACCGTTGCCGACACTCTGTGTGATTTTTCGGTTACTGAAGCCATTGAAGCCCAGCCGATAGACCCTCCGACATTGGTCATGACTTTTTCTGTTAACGATTCGCCAATTGCCGGTCGTGAAGGCGACAAAGTTACATCGCGTGTTATTGCCGAACGTTTACAAAAAGAAGCCGAGGGCAACATTGCGCTCAAAATCAGTGCTACCGCCAATTCCGATGCTTTTGAAGTCGCCGGACGTGGTGAATTGCAGCTTGGTGTTTTGATTGAAACCATGCGTCGTGAAGGCTTTGAACTTTCTATCTCTCGTCCTCGCGTAGTATTTCACAAGGACGAAAACGGTCAAATTACCGAACCTGTCGATGAAGTTGTTGTTGACGTTGATGAAGAGTTCTCCGGCACCGTAGTTGAAAAAATGGGTCTGCGCCGCGCTGAACTTATTGAGATGATACCTGCTCAAGCCGGCAACAAAGTCCGTCTTATCTTTCACGCCCCAACCCGTGGCTTAATCGGCTATCACTCCGAATTTTTGACCGACACGCACGGTACCGGCGTAATGAACCGCAGTTTTTATGAATATGAACCCTACAAAGGCGAAATTGAAGGACGACGCAACGGCGTCTTAATCTCAAGCGAAAACGGAACGGCAATTGCTTATTCATTATGGAAACTTGAAGACCGCGGACCAATGTTTATTGATCCTAACGTTCCTGTTTATGTCGGTATGATCATTGGCGAACACACCAAGCCCAACGATATTGAGGTCAATCCTTGCCGCTCTAAACAGCTCACCAACATTCGTGCTGCCGGTAAAGACGAGGCTATCAGCTTAACCCCGCCGCGCCGCATTAGTTTGGAAGAAGGGCTTTCTTACATTCAGGACGATGAACTTCTTGAAGTAACCCCAAAAACCATTCGATTGCGCAAACGCATTTTGGACCCCATCCAACGCAAGCGTTCATCGATAAAAGTGGAATAATTCAAAAACCGGAGTCTAAACTCCGGTTTTTTATTGCCTAACATCTTTAAATATCGTATTTTTAATCAGTTCCAATTTTGCTTGAGAAAAACTATGAGAAACAATAATCGCGAAAACAACCAACTCAGAAATATTGAATTAATCCCCGGTTTTAACCCGTATGCCGAAGGCTCGTGCCTGGTAAAATACGGCAACACCCATGTTATTTGTACGGCCAGTGTTGACGAAAAAGTACCAAACTGGCTCAAAGGGCAGAGCCGTGGTTGGATTACGGCAGAATACGGAATGTTACCCCGCGCAAACCGTCAACGCACTCCTCGCGAGCTCAAACAACCGTCAGGACGTACCCAAGAAATTCAGCGCCTTATCGGTCGCTCGCTACGCGCTGTTGTTGATCTTGAACAGATGAAAGACCTTTCCATTTGTATCGACTGTGATGTAATTCAGGCCGACGGCGGAACACGGGTTGCATCAATTACCGGCGGTTTTGTTGCTCTTTATCAGGCAATTCAAAATTTATTAAAAGAGAAAAAAATCAAAAAAAATCCCATCAAAGAATTTGTCGCCGCTGTTTCTTGCGATATTTTTCATGGCAACAAAATTATTGATGTTGATTACGACGAAGACTCAAACGCTCAAGTTGATATGAACTTTGTTTTGACCGAAAGCGGAAAAATTGTCGAAATTCAGGGAACCGCCGAAGAAGATCCTTTTGAAGAAACTGATTTTGGCGAACTGATGAAACTTGCTAAAGACGGCATAAAACAACTGATTGCTAAACAAAAAGAGGTTTTGGGAGTTAAATAAATGAAAATAGCCAAACTTGTTGTAGCTAGCCATAACATTGGCAAAATAAATGAAATAAAAACCCTTTTATCTCCGCTTAAAATAGAAGTTCAATCAGCAGAAGAACTTCGCCTTGCCGATGTTGAAGAAACCGGAAAAACTTTTGAAGAAAACGCCAAACTCAAAGCCGATACTATCAGCCGTAAATGCGGACTTCCCTGCCTTGCTGACGATTCCGGATTGTGTGTTGACGCTTTGAACGGACGTCCTGGCGTATACTCCGCGCGTTATGCTCCTAACCGTGATTTTAATGAAGGTATGAAAATGCTTCTCAAGGAAATCAACGATTCCGGCTCCAAAAATCGCAAAGCTCACTTTTCTTGCTGTTTAGCTCTCGCCTACCCTAACCAAAAAACCAGGATTTTTGAGGGGCGTGTAAATGGGGTTATTGCCGAAAAACCTCAAGGAAAAAATGGATTCGGATACGACCCGATTTTTATTCCCGAGGGATATGACAAAACTTTTGCCGAGCTTGGAGACGAAATCAAAAACAAAATTTCTCACCGCAGTCGCGCACTCGAAAAACTGATTGAAGCCCTAAAATAAGGATATCGTCTTGCCGCATATTTTCAACATTCCTTTAAGCTGCTCGCTTGTTGATGTTTTAGCATCACACTTGCTTGAAAAATATGCCGACAATTTGCTTGCTCTGACAGACACAACCGTTCTTTTGCCCAACCGACGAGCCGTTAGAGAACTGCGCAATGCGTTTATCCGACTGCATGGAATGAACGCCACCCTGCTCCCCAAAATTTTGCCATTAGGCAGCATCGATGAAGATGGTTTTTTCTTTTCCGGAAATGATCTCAATATTCCGAACGTCGTTTCCTCGACTGAACGGCTTATGATTTTTATTCGCCTCATTACCGCCCGTCCCGACGACAGTTTTAAACTCGAACATCTTTCCTATGCTCAAGCATGTTATCTGGCTCGTGAACTCGCCTCGTTGGTTGATATGGTTAACAATGAGCAACTCGACTTTACCAAACTTCAAAATCTTGTTCCTGAAGAATATGCCGCACACTGGCAAAACACTTTGGATTTTTTGAAAATAATTACTACTTATTTCCCACAGATTTTGCAAGAGCGCAAGTTAATCGATATTGCCGAGTATAACAATCTTATGCTCAGACAGCAAAACAATATCTGGCAAAAAAATACTCCGGATAAAGAGATTATTATTGCCGGATCCACAGCCACTTTTCCGGCAATGAAAGAACTGGTCAAGACTGTCGCAGAAATGCCGAACGGATCTGTGTGGCTTTCGGGAATTGATAAATATCTTGACGATTTTTCGTGGGATATGATTGACGAAACACATCCCCAATTTGAGCTGAAACAACTTTTAGATTTTCTAAACGTATCTCGTTACGAAATTCCCGATATTGGTACCCCCGCCAATTCCGAGCGTGAAAAACTTTTTTCCGAAACCATGTGCCCTGCCGATTCCACCGATAAATGGAGAAATTTGTCAGTCGACAATTTTGATTCATCGACCCTTGATGGCCTTAAAATTATAAATTGCCGTGATTCGCGCGAAGAAGCAATGGTAATAGCCTCAATCATGCGCCAAAATCTCGAAACTCCCGAAAAAACCACCGCGCTGATTACCGAAGACCGCAACTTAGCGCGCCGTGTTTCAAACGAGCTTTTGCGTTGGAACATCAAAGCTGACGATTCTGCGGGTATTCCGTTGTCGCAAACCCCTCAAGGCGTGTTTTTACGCTTAATTGCTACCGTATGCGAACAAGATTTTGCCCCGCTTCCCTTGCTTAGTTTGTACAAACACCCGTTGGCCTGTTTCGGGCAACCTGCTTCACAGGTCCGTGCCGACATTCGCAATTATGAAAAAAACATTCTTCGCAACCGTAAAGAACGCAATTCTAACGGTTCTGAATTTATTGTTAATCAAAAAAATATTTTCGCTGATTTTTATAACCTGGTTTCTCAACCGGCGGCATCTTTTAAAGAACTCTTAACCTCACACATAAAACTCGCTGAATATATTGCTTCACGCCCCGATAAAAGCGGCGCAGAGGTTCTATGGTCTGGAGAAAACGGCGAAGCAGCTGCATCGCTGATTGCCAACCTGATAGAATCTGCCGACACACTCGGCGACATACCAAACGGACAATATCTTGAACTCTTTGAATCACTGCTCGCCGGAACTATGGTTCGCAGCAAATACGGATCGCACCCGCGCCTGCGAATTCTCGGACCGATTGAAGCACGTTTGTGCACGTTTGATTGCATCATTATCGGTAGTCTCAACGAGGGCACCATGCCCGCCAACTCCTCCTCGGGAGCATGGCTTTCTCGTCCCATGAAAAAGGATTTTGGTTTTCCTCTTCCCGAAAAAGCCATTGGTGTACTTGCCCATGATTTCTGCGAAATGGCTTGTGGCAAAGAAGTTTTTCTCACTCGTGCAGAGAGGGTTGATGGCGCTCCGACCGTAAAATCACGTTGGCTCATGCGTCTTGAGACTGTTTTGAGTGCGCTTTCAATTGATATCTCCACTCTTTTTTGTAACCAATATTTGCATTGGATACGAAAACTGGAATGCACCGAAAACACCATCCCGACAACAGCTCCTTGTCCTAAACCGCCTGTTGATGCTCGTCCTCGCGAGCTTTGGGCAAACGATATTGAGCGTTTACTTTATGATCCTTACACAATATTCGCTTCCAAAATTTTAAAATTACGCAAAACCGAAGACATTAACCCTGATCCAGATGCTATAGACATCGGTATTATAACCCACGCCATTCTTGAGAAATTTTATCGCCTATATCCTTGCGATTTACCGCAAAACATGGAACAACAATTGCAAAAACTCGCATCTGAAGCCCTTAACGAACATAATATCGATGACGAGATACGAGCTTTTTGGTGGCCCAAAATGCTCAAAACTATTGATTGGATTGTTGCCACCGAGAAAAATTACCGCTCTGAAATAAACAGAACATACTGTGAAATAAGCGGCAAAATAACCTTTGACGCTCCCGCCGGTCCGTTTACAATCGGAGCCCGAAGCGATCGTATAGACCAAACCAAAGACGGTTTTCTTAATATTATTGATTATAAAACCGGCTCTGCTCACAGCTTAAAACAAATTGTCTCCGGCTACGCTCCGCAACTTCCTGTTGAAGGCATTATCGCTCTCAATGGCGGTTATCCGGATATTCCGGCCGCACCGATAAAAAGTCTCTCTTATTGGAGATTAAACAAAGAAACAGTTACCGCAGAAAAAAATATTGAAAATGTGTTGTCTGACAATTTTGAAAAAATAAAACAGCTTGTTGCCATGTTTGATAATCCCGAAAACGGATACTGCACCAAGCCCAACCCCAAACATACCCTGAATCATTCTGACTATCAGCACTTGTCGCGCATTAACGAGTGGGAGGTAAACGACAATGAGCAATAGCAATGACATCTTATCCCTCCGTGAACAACTCGGTCTTATTGCAACCGCGCAGCAACGACAAGCAGCCAATCCGCAAAAATCTGTTTGGGTTGGTGCTTCTGCCGGCACCGGCAAAACCAAAGTTTTGTCCGACAGAGTTTTACGCCTTTTGCTTTCCGGCGTAAATCCGGCAAAAATTCTGTGTCTTACATACACTAAGGCGGCTGCTGTTGAAATGAACTCACGCGTTGCAGAAAGACTTTCAAAATGGGCTGTTATTTCTGAAGACAAGCTCGAGGAAGAATTGATTAAACTTTTTGGGCGTCTTCCGACTGATTCTAAGCAAGCCTCTCGCCTAAAATCACGAGCGCGGCAACTTTTTGCCACGCTACTTGATGTTCCCGGTGGCATAAAAATTCAAACCATCCATAGTTTTTGCCAAGAGATACTGAAACGTTTTCCTCTTGAAGCCGGAATATCACCATATTTTGACATTATGGATGACCGCACCACCGCTGAAGCTGTTAATGAGGTAAAATCAAAACTGTTTCAGAGTGCCGGAAAACACCCCGACAGCGAACTCTCCTCTGCCATTGACTATTTGACTTTTCATGTGAACGAAAGCGGCTTTTCCGATATTATCAACTCTATCATAAACAACCGCGGAAAAATCAATCGCGCTATTATTAAACACAACGGAAAAAACGGATTAATATCTGCGGTTGCTGAAAGACTGTCTGTTACTGATGGCTTGACTGAAGAACAAATCATTAACGACTTTTTTGCCAATATGCCTATTGATGATTTACGCCGCTTGGCAGCATCAGGCATGGAAGGGCTTTGTCCTTGGGTCGATGGACAAAACTCCGGTTCCCTTGACTACGATTCCTATGCACACCTGTTTTTGACATCCAAAAACGAGATTCGCAGTCCTGCTAAAATGGCTTATCTTAAAAAAGATACTACCCTCAAACAAATATTTGACACAGAAGCAACCAGATGTTTGTCCTTATTTCAAAAATTGAAGTCTTTAAAAATTTACCTCTCAACCAAGGCTGTGTTGCAAATCGCCGCGGCTCTACTTGACGGCTATAATGAATTCAAACAGAAACACGCCCGGCTCGACTACGAAGACATGATTTTGCTTACTCGTAATTTACTTGAAAATAAAGATGCCGCACGGTGGGTTTTGTTTAAACTTGACGGTGGCATTGACAACATCTTGATTGATGAAGCTCAAGACACATCGCCAGACCAATGGGCAATTATTCAATCGATAAGCGATGAGTTTTTTGCCGGGCTTGGGAGTTCCGAAAACACCCGTACAATTTTTGCCGTCGGCGACCGCAAACAATCAATTTACAGTTTTCAGGGAGCAGATCCAGACAAGTTCGACGAAATGCGCGACCACTTCAGTTCATTAGCCCCTGATTTTGAAAAAATAAACCTTGAGATTTCTTTTCGTTCCGCGCCGGCAATTCTTGAAGCCGTAAATCAATTATTTAAAGATGAACAAATTTCAAAAGGCGTTGCATCAAGCGGCGAAAGCATTCATCATCGCGCTTTTCGTGAGGGAGAAAGCGGCGAAGTTGAATTTTGGGAAATGATTGAACCGGATGAGACCAAACAAACTGATGAATGGCATTTACCAACCGAACGCATACACACGGTATCAACATCATCACAAATGGCCAAAATGGTTGCCTCAAAAATTCACTCTATGGTAACTTCCGGGGAAATTCTCAAGTCCAAAAATCGTCCTTTACAATACGGAGATTTTTTGGTTTTAGTTCGCAGTCGCGATAGTTTTTGTGAAGAATTAATCCGCGAGTGTAAAAACCTCAATATTAATGTTTCCGGCATCGACCGCATTCACCTCATGGAACAAATTGCCGTACAAGACATGATAAGCCTCGGCAAATTTTTACTTTTACCAGAAGACGATTTAAGCCTTGCTGAACTGCTAAAATCGCCATTGTTTGGACTTGATGACAACGACTTGTTCAAACTTTGTTATCAGCGCAAAAGTACTCTATGGAACAGTCTGCTCACAAACTCCGCTTTTTCTGAAACAACCGAACAGCTTAAAAATCTTTTTAACTGCGTAGACTACATGCGCCCGTTTGAGCTTTATAATTTTGTTTTAGGAAAAATGGGTGGGCGCAAAAAATATTATCAACGCATGGGTCCCGAAGCCGAAGATGGGCTTGATGAGTTTATAAACCTCTGTCTATCTTTTGAGGCAGACCACATTCCTACTCTGCAAAATTTCATTGAATGGATTTTAGCCGATGATGTTGAAATAAAGCGAGAAATGGAAAGCGGAAAAAACAACATGGTGCGGCTGATGACCGTTCATGGTTCAAAAGGACTGCAAGCTCCTATTGTTATTCTCCCGGACACTACCAGGGTACCAAGCTGCAACCGTGAAGCCGGAATTTTATGGGACAAAGATATCCTTTTATATCCCACACAGGCTTCTGACTTTAATGATTATTGTGATAAATTAAATGAAAAACAAAAAATCAAAATGCTCGAAGAATACCGCCGCCTTATGTATGTAGCCGTAACTAGAGCCGAAGACCGCATGATTTTTTGTGGTTTTCGCAAAAAAGTTAAAGCCCCGGAAACCTCTTGGTACAGCATGTTCAAAAACAGTTTTACCAAGATAGCCTCTCTTAACTCAAAAAACAATGTTTGGACATACTCCAACGATCAACTTATAAACATTGAAAAAATAAAGCACTCCTCTCCCGCAACGGTTGATAATACATTACCGAAATTTTTACTGACACCCGCAGAAGCCGAAAAACCATTGTCAAAACCGTTATCTCCATCAAAACCTAACGATGAACCGGCTCCTCTTTCCCCGCTCGTCATTAACAACGATGCCGTGCTGTACAAACGTGGTTCTCTCATCCATAAACTCTTGCAGTTTTTACCGGATATTTCTCCAGAGCAACACTCTGAAATAATCAATAATTTCTTAAAAAACAAAGCACCTGAGCTTTCCGAACAACATCGTGAAAAAATCTACAACGAAATATTGTCTCTGCTTCAAAACTCAGAATTTAACTCGGTTTTCGGCCCCAATTCCAAAGCCGAAGTTCCGATTATGGGGGAAGTCGATGGCAAAATCATCTCCGGACAAATTGACCGATTGGTTATTGAAAAAGATCAAATCATTGTTGTTGACTTTAAGACAAACCGCAACCCTGCACCAACCGTCGACCAGGTTCCTGATGTTTATCGTTCACAGCTTGAAGCCTATAAAGCACTTTTGCAAAAAATTTATCCACAAAAAAACATTAAAACTTTCATTTTGTGGACCAACAATGCAAATATGATGCAAATCTGATAAAATAATGTTGTTTTTAGCAAATTAACCTTTAATATATTTAATCAAATAACTATATAATTACCGACATTAGCACAATCGAAAGGAAACACTATGTTAGCAATTAACGATGCACAGTTTGAAAATGAAGTACTCAAGAGCACCGGTCTTGTTTTGGTTGATTTTTGGGCAGAATGGTGCGGTCCCTGCCGCCAACTCGGTCCAATTTTGGAAGAAGTCAGCAAAACCATGGGAGATAAAGTAAAAATCTGCAAAATGAACGTTGACGAATCTCCGAATACTGCCGCCGGATACGGAATCCGCAGCATTCCGACCATGTTCCTGTTCAAAGACGGCAAGCAGGTTGACACCAAGGTCGGTTTAAACCCGCAATCTGCTATTGTTTCATGGATTGAATCTTTTAAATAAAAATTATTAAGCCCTGTAAACGCAGGGCTTAAAACTTACGGGCTGGCTGTCATGAAAAAAACAAAAAACAACTTTCGCTTACAGAACAAAACCGTATTTATTCTCGGCGGTATTGTTCTTTTTATAATTGTTTTGACCTTATCGCTACTGCTTACATCTTCGCATAACAACGTAAGCTCTTCAGCACAAACATCTCCGATTTCAGCCACAAACACCATCATTGACCAAAAAGCTGATGGAGCGATGCAGTTTATGACCGCTCTTACATTTAAGTATCTTTCTATATATCCGTTTTTGTGTGAACAAAGCGGTTATACCATGAAAAATTATCAAACGGCCTTTATTACCGTTTTTTCACCTGAACTCAAAAAATACAAAAATCGTTTAGCCCAAAACAATCTCAGCGAAATTAAAGCTTGGGACAGATTACCAGAAGATTTTGTTCGCGCTATTTTCTTTACGGTTGACTCAGAAATCCAGTCTTTGACCGAAGCCATGAGCAAACAACCGGCATACAAAGGCGTTAATATTACCGCCAAAGAGGCCTGCGCAATGCTTGATAAAAACGCGTCATCTTTGTTTGAAGAAAAGCTGAAATCAAAAGTAAAAGAAAAAACAGTTAATCTGTAGTCTTTTTTTTCACGCTTGAAAGCATATCTTTTATCCGGAGGGAATCATGTTCTGGATAATAAACGGATTTATATACGGGCTTTTTACGGCCATTTACACCATATTCAACCAACATTACAAGCTTAACGCTTATTTGTTAGGCGTATGGCGAGGTTTTGGAATTTCTGTAATTTTTTTCCCTTTTTGCTTCTTGTTTCCCTTTCCTTACCAAATTAGTTATTGGGCGCTTTTGATTGCACAGGGATTGATGATTGCTGTCTATGATTCGCATTTATTTTTCGCTTCTGCCCTCTATGGTGCCGGCCCTACTTCACGCATTATGGCTCTTACCGCCATAATCACCACTATTTTATGGTGGTTTTTAACTCCCCGATCTTTTATTGTTCTTCTTGGTAACGAAACCGCCGTAATCATAATAATGTTTTTGTTATTCGGGTTTACCGCAAGTTATTGGTACATGATAAAAAGCCCTATATCCGATCGATTGGTTAAATATATGATACCGGCAATTTTTTCACTTTCCGGCATGAGTATTGTTACTAAAGAAATTGCTCTACACGGCTCTTCGGTCTGGGCATCACTTGCTTATTACCTTACCGTTTCAACTTTTGTCAGCGGAATGTTAAACTTTTATTGGTTCTGCAGCCAAAAACGACTTAAAATCACCGACGGCATAAAACAAGCTTTTGCCCCTAATGTAATAAATGCCGGATTTTATATAATACTGTTCAGTGCCGTTTTAATTACAGCAAAGACTTTAGCACTACGCTCCGCTCCCAACCCCGGATATGTTACGGCTTTGCTGCTTACCGCACCATTATTTGTTTTTGCCTTCAACAAATATCGAAAAATTCCTGATAATATATCTGTAACTGCCGGTTTTTTTATGGTCGCTTTCCTGGCCGCTTTAATCCTTACGGTCAGCACAAACTCTGCTGTTGTTGACTGACTTATGCTACAATACTGCGTTTTCCCGTATGGTCAGGAGGGGTAATAATTCCCTCGTCTTCCATTCGCTCAATCAAAAGCGCCGCTCTGTTGTAACCGATTCTCAATCTTCTTTGAACATAACTTATTGAGGTTTTTTTATCGTTACGAACAATTTCAACCGCCTGTGAATACAAATCCTCATCACTGCCGCCACCGGCTGCTCCCATAGCGGTTTTATCAAAAACAGAACCTGTATCTTTGGTGTTAAGTTCACCCTCGGTTACCTCTTCAATATATTTAGGTTCACCGTTTGACTTTAAGAAAGCCACTATTGCCTCAACCTCTTTGTCATCAACAAAAGTTCCGTGAACACGTATCGGGCGTTGACCTGCCGGCATATACAGCATATCACCCTTTCCGAGCAGTTGTTCTGCTCCTTGTTCACCCAAAATTGTTCGGCTGTCAATTTTTGACGTAACCTGAAAACTTATTCTAGTAGGGAAGTTTGCTTTAATCACACCGGTAATTACATCAACCGACGGACGTTGTGTCGATAAAATAAGGTGAATACCGGCGGCACGTGCCATTTGTGCCAAACGTTGTATTGCCGCCTCAACCTCTTTACCTGCCACCAACATCAAATCTGCCATTTCATCCACCACAATCACAATGTATGGCAATGGCGTCAAATCTATTTCCTGTTGTTCATAAATTGGGGCTCCGGTTTCCATATCAAAACCTGTCTGTACGGTTCTGACCGGTTTTTCACCGCTATCGCGAATTTCCTCCAAGCGCTTGTTATACCCTGAAATATTACGTACATTCAATTGTGCCATTGCTCTATAGCGGTCTTCCATTTCTTTAACCGCCCATTTTAAGCCGACAACCGCTTTGGCAGGATCAGTAATAACCGGCGTCAACAAATGAGGAATTCCGTTATAAACCGAAAATTCCAACATTTTCGGATCAATCATAATCAATTTGCACTCTTCCGGACTCATTCGATACAGCAAAGACAAAATCATCGAGTTCATACCGACTGATTTACCTGAACCGGTAGTACCGGCAACCAACAAGTGTGGCATTTTTGCCAAATCGGCATAAAAATTACCACCGCCGATATCTTTACCCAAAACCACATTAAGCGTGTTCTTTGTTTCGGTAAAACCTTCGCCCTCAAACAAATCTCTCAACCACACGGTTTCTCTGGCGGCATTTGGCAACTCGATACCTATAGTGTTTTTGCCCGAAACAACCGCTATACGAACGGACACAGCCGACATTGAGCGCGCAATATCATCAGACAAACCAATAACTCTGGCTATTTTTGTACCAGGCGCCGGCTCAAGTTCATACAGGGTTACAACCGGACCGGGACGAATTTTAACAATTTTTCCGTTAATCCCGAATTCCTGCAAAACAGCCTCAAGTTTTCGAGCAACATCATCTAGTTCTTTTTGTCCCGGAATATTAGAGTTGTTATTTCTCGGTTTAGACAGCAAATCTATCGAAGGATATTGATATCCGTTACCTTTTTGGACAGACTGTTTATTTTCTTTTTTAACTGTTTTCGGCTTTGTTTCAACCTTTGTTAATTTCGGAGCTTCGGTTATTGTCGGTTCTTTTCTTTCAACCACCGAGTCATCAAAAACCGGCTCAACTCTTTCTTTTTTGGTCGGCAAAGCCAGCTTAAAGTGGCGAATTTTATTAAACATCAGCGCCAAAATTTTGCATAAAAGCTTAATTCCTCTGTATATTACAACACAAACATCAATAAAACCGTTCCACCAAAACTTAAGCGGTAAAGCGACCGCGTAATTGAAAAGCAAAAACGCAATTATTCCCGCAGAGGCAGTCAAACACTCATTTTTATACGGAAAATTCGGTATCACCTGCATTAAATTTGTAAACAATAATTTGCCGACCTGTCCGCCGTGTTTCCAGTGCTCCAAAGACAGAGCCATAAAATTAACGCCGGCAATCCACATCAAAAACCTTAAAAACCAAAAAGAAATGGGCTTCAAACAGCACAGCATATATCCCCACACACAAATTGCCACCAAAAATATCGGTAATGCCGTACCAAAAGAAGTAATAATAAAATCAGCGCTGTTTGCACCAAAACTTCCAAAGAAATTGCTTATTTTTTCCCCGGCATAATTAAAAGAGCTGTCCGATGGGGAATAAAAACAAAGCGCCCCCCAAAAAGCCACACAGGCAATAATCAAAAATAGTCCGTAAATTCTTCGACTTATTTGATAATAAACACTTGGTTTTTTGCTTTTCTTTACCATTTTTACCACATAAAAGACTGTTATAACCACTATTTATGCCACAATAGCACAGATATTGTTTCGCTTTGGTTAACAAAAGTTTTTTATCTTGACTTTTTGCGCTTTTTAAGATTAAACAAAGCCTAATAACAACAAGCAGATAGGGATTTTATATGAAAAATGCTTTTGTCTTTCCCGGACAGGGATCGCAATTTGTCGGCATGGGAAAAGAATTGGCTGAAAACTTTGTATCAGCGCGTGAAGTATTTGAAGAAGTCGATAATACACTCAATCAAAACCTGTTTCAACTTATGGTTAATGGTCCTGAATATGAGCTGACCATGACTGTCAACACCCAACCGGCCCTTATGGCTGTTTCGATGGCTGTTGTACGTGTTTTGGAAAAAGATTTCGGTATTTCGCTTAAAGACAAAGCTTCTTTTGTTGCCGGACACTCTCTGGGCGAATACTCTGCCGCATGTGCTGCCGGCGTTTTCTCGCTGGCTGATACAGCCCGTCTTCTGCGTGCTCGCGGTGATGCTATGCAAAAAGCTGTTCCGTTAGGTGTTGGAGGTATGGCCGCCGTAATCGGAGTTTCTTTCAAAGACATAAGCGCCCTGGTTGAGGCTTGTGAAGACGAAAACAATCTCTGTGTTGCTGCAAACGACAATTCTGACGGACAGGTTGTACTTTCCGGACACATGGCTGCTATTGATAAAGCAGTTGAAATTGCACCTGAATTCGGAGCCAAACGTTGTATAAAACTGCCGGTCAGCGCACCTTTTCACAGTCCGTTAATGCAACCTGCTGCTGAAGTAATGGCTCGTGTTTTTATGGAAGTACAAGCAAAACCCGCTCAAATTCCGCTAATCGCCAACGTATTAGCCACACCTATTACCAGTGAAAAGGAAATTATAAAACATTTAATTGAACAGGTTACCGGTTCAGTCCGTTGGAGAGAGACCATGGAATATATGCATAGCCAGGGTATTACTGATATTTATGAACTGGGTGCCGGAAAAGTTCTTTCCGGAATGGTAAAAAGAGGATATAAAGATATTAATACCGCTTCAGCCTGCGCTCCGGCAGAGGTTGAAGAATTAGCAAAAAATCTATAACAGCAAAGGAAAAACACATGTTTGAACTCAAAGATAAAGTTGCCTTAATTACTGGCGCCAACGGAGGCCTCGGAGACAAAATTGCTCGTACCCTGCACGCTCAGGGAGCAGCTCTTGCTTTGACCGACTGCCGTACCAATAACATGGAAAAATTAAAATCAGAACTTGGCAACAATGTTGAATATTTTGTTGCCGACCTAACTAACGCTGATTCCATTGCTCAACTCGTCAAAGATGTTGAAGAAAAATTCGGACGTATTGATATTTTAGTCAACAATGCCGGACTAACCAAAGACAATTTGTTTATCCGTATGAGCGATGAAGATTGGCAATTGGTGTTGGATGTAAACCTTACTGCCGGATTCAAACTCGCCAAAGCTGCCGTCCGCGGCATGATGAAACGCCGTTTCGGACGCATTATCGGTATTGCCTCTGTTGTCGGTGTTATGGGTAACGCCGGACAAGCCAACTATTCTGCTTCAAAAGCCGGCATGATCGCAATGAATAAATGTTTGGCACAAGAAGTTGGTTCTCGCGGAATTACCGTAAACTCAATTGCTCCCGGTTTTATCAGAACTCCGATGACCGATGTATTGCCTGACGATGTAAAAGCCGCTTTGCTTGCAAAAATTCCTGAAGCCAAACTCGGTGAAGCTCAAGATATTGCAAACGTTGTTGCTTTCTTGGCAAGTGATGAGGCTCAATACATTACCGGACAGACCATTAACATCAATGGCGGTATGGCAATGATTTAAAATCATACAAAAAAATACAAAAAAGCCTCTCCGATTGAGAGGCTTTTTTTGATGGATTGCCACGTCGCTTACGCTTTTCGCAATGACGAGTTTTTTGTCATTGCCTCTTTTTCGTCATTGCGAACAAAGTGAAGCAATCCAGTCCCCCAAACAACAGCTATACGACCTTGCCCTTACCATGCATAATTTAATCCTGCGCCGAACGCTAAAGAATCATATTCTGAACCAAATGTATAATTAGCCCATCCGTAGCCCGTCAAACCCTCGGTCAAAGCAAATCTTCCGCCTATTTCAATTCTTCCCAATGTGTCTGTTTCATACGTACCGACCTTGTTAACCCCGGTAATAAAAACGCTGTCTCCACTCACCAAATTTTTAATAACGCTTGGTTTTATGTAAATTTTTGCCGATTTAAATTGTTGTTCAAGTTTTGCTCCGACTTCCGCCTCAAGATATTTTATATCTTCCCATTCATAATGTTTGCCGACATTATCATCTGCATCATCAAAGTTGACTTGTGTATAGTACAACCCTACACTGGGATCCAATGTCAAATTTCTCGTCAATGGCATAGCCTGACCTATTTCAATACTTGCACCAATTTCCGTTCCTTGCGTATCAAAATTTGCAACACCGTCGCCGGTTTTTACATCAGCCTTCTGCATGCCACCGTATATAGTTGCAAATACCCACGCCAAATTACGATCATATCGATAATATAAACCGGCAAGATAACTATCGATATCCATATCCGAGCTGAATGTTGAAAAATATTCCTTACCCTTGCCCGATAACTCATATTCGCCGTTTCTGTATGATACAAAAACACCTAAGGTGCTGTGAAAATCACCCTGAAAATCAAATCCGGCCTCAATCCCGTGAATTTTTGCTTCCATATCTGTCGGAGCGTCTATATTTGCACTCTCGCTTTGTGCAACAACCCACCCGTTATTTAGGCGACTATGCTTCCACCCGTTATCATAAAGTCCGCATTTCGGACAAAAATCCCTTTCTGCATCAACTTTATTCTTCACATTTCGCACCACGCTGTGGGTTTGTTCAATCGCTGCGTTTTGTAAACCTATACCGGCAATAATTTCCGGCACCACCGGGTAACCTTTTTGCGGAACATATCCGGGGTTTCTTTTATCAGTCAAATTAAGATACCAGGTTGAACCTTCGGTTTCACCCTCGGCATTAATCGATCCTTCCCACATATACGGACTACCAATCACACGAGTAATACTGAAACTTGATGCCGTGCTTTCATCATCATCGGGCGCAAACAAAAACGGCACCACCGCATCCTCTTTTTTATCCAACACATCAGGTGTCAATGCATTAACCAAAACCCGATATTCTCCCTCTATATCATTATCAACATAAATTTCCCCGGTATCTACCTTGTTTTTGTTTTTATCGACCTTAACGTCTACCGTAATAATCGGTGATGAAACATCTTCTTTTTCAGAAGTTTCAGGAATGCTGACTTTCATATTTTTCGTATAAATTTTCGAGTTTAGTCCGATATGTGTAACCGAATTTTCTCCAAAATTAAGGTCATTAACATTTTCTACCTTATTATCAAACCTGACCACGCCCGTACCATCGCCGGAAATATTGATATTATACAACAACCCGTCGATTGCATCATTAAAAGTTATATTACCATTATTCAAACTTGATAAATTCAAGTTGATAATTTGTTCTTCAACCGGGTTCTCATCATCTTCAACTGCTTCAACACCTTTCATATAAATAGCATTGTTCTCACCGTTAACCGTGTTGCTCTCAAACAGCGAAACACCGTTGTCGGCGGTTATTAATATATCCTTGGTTGAACAAATTGCTCCGCCTTTTGATTCCTCATTACCTTTGACTGAGTTATTAATAAAACTCGAGTTCTTAATATTGCCGATAATATTGCTGTTATATATCGCCCCGCCCAATGCTTTGTTATCTTCGGTTTCAGCATAATTATTTTGAAAAATTCCTGATATTTCACCAATACCGGGAGTTGATCCAGAATTTGGTGTATTGTTCCTGATTGCTCCTCCGACTACCGTACCACCACCTGATTTTACATGATTGTTAACAAAATTTCCTTTAATACTGTCTATTTGCGTATAATTAACTATCGCACCGCCGCCCACCGTTCCTTCACCCGTACTCTCGGCATAATTATTTGTAAAGTCTCCGACAATTTCTCCGATTATACCACTGGCATTATTATTAATCGCTCCTCCGTTGGCATTACTTCCACCAATAGCATAATTTCGACCGAAATTTCCCTCTATCAAATCAATAGAAGAATTATGATTATAAATTGCTCCTCCGTGTGATGTTCCTTCCGCTGCATATACATGGTTGTTTTCAAAATTGCCCTTAAGTTCGTTTATTCCTTCTCCATTCCGATTATAAATTGCACCACCGGCAACAGGACTTATTCCTGATGTGTTTTCAGCATAATTCCCGACAAAATCCGCTGTTATACTTTCTATTTTACCTAAGTTATGTACGGCACCGCCATAAGCACCTAAATATCCGCTATTATCACGTTGTGCAGAAGCATAATTATTATAAAAAGAGGCTGTTATCACACCTATATTTCCACTATTTGTTATTCCGCCGCCATATGCATAAGCCTGTAAGCTTTTTGCATAATTACCGCTAAATATGACATTAGTAATTTCATCAATACGCCCGGGTTCATCTACATTTCCACTATATCCTGTAGAAATAGCTCCACCATTAGCTCTTCCCGTGGCATCAAGATGATTGTTTATAAATTGAGTATCAACAATTTTACCTATATATCCACGTCCCATGCCGGTAGTAGTAGCGTATGCAAGATTCATTATTGCCCCGCCGGTTGCAGCTGCCGATACAGATTCTGTTGAAGCATGATTCCCCTCAAACACACAGCTTGAAATTTCTCCAATGTAGTTATAATTATCTAATCCACCGCCACTGGCATGATAATTAGTGCTTGAACTGAATTCCTGTGTCCCTGTCCTATATGTATAATTATTCCTAAAAGTTGAATTAGTTATCTTTTCAATAAATCCGGCCTCGTTATTATCTATCGCCACTCCGTGTCCACCACCTGATTTATCTGAAGTTCCTGTCATCGTGTTGTTTTCAAACAACACGTTATCTATTGTTCCTATTTTGGCATATTGATTCAAAATCACCGCCCCGTGCGGAGCACCAACCTCTGAAAATGCATTATTATTTGTAAATGAAACATTTTGAATTAAATCAATAACCGCATCCGTCATTGGATTATTAGACGAAGTTGTCGGTCTTCCGTTAAATAATAAACCACCCCACAAAGATGTATTTAAACTCTTTGCATAGTTTGAATCAAAAACAGAATTGGTTATCGACACCACATGTGTATTTGTATTATACAAAATAGCTCCGATAAATGCTTTGTTTATTGTAGTATTATTTTCCTTAAATATTACATTATCAATCGCGACCGTGCCGTTGTTTATGATATTACGCGCCGTGTCCGTCCACGCGCTCTCACCCTCAGTACCTATATTTTTCAAGACAACCGTCTGTCCGGCACCAATTGTGATACCGTTTCCACCGTCAAGGTCAATCCCAGCTCCGTTCATATCCAAAATTACATCGGCGTTTTCATTACTCAAAGCCGCTAAAAGGTCATCATAGGTATTAACAGTTTCTGCTGAAAAAACCGAAACCGCCCAAAACACTCCAAATAAAGAATATATAATAACCTTTTTAAACATATTCTCCCCCTATGCTCAGTATAGCTTATTAGTATTAATAAACCATTAAGGGGAAAATCATCAGATACGCTTATCTTTACTGTAACAATACGCGCTTATCGGACATTTTTCACAATCAGGTTTTTGAGCCTTGCAAATATAACGCCCGAACAAAACTAACCAATGGTTAGCATACATCAAATATTTATCCGGAAGCACTTTTAACAAATCATTTTCAACCTCTAACGGGGTTTTCCCCTGGCTGAAATCCAATCGGTGAGCAATTCTGAACACATGGGTATCCACCGCCATTGTCGGCTGGTTATACCACACATTGCGTAAAACATTTGCGGTTTTACGTCCTACTCCTGCCAACGATTCTAATTCGTCCTGTGAGCTTGGAACTTTACCGCCAAATTTATCAACCAAACTTTGGCTCATATTGATAATGCTTTTCGCTTTGTTATTAAACAGACCGATTGTTTTGATATATTCCCTCAATCCGTCAATCCCTAAATCAAGCATTTTTTGCGGTGTGTCGGCAACCTTAAATAATTCTTTTGTTGCTTTATTAACCCCTTTATCCGTACTTTGCGCCGACAATATAATTGCCACCAAAAGAGTATATGCATTTGTATATTCAAGTTCACTTTTCGGAGCCGCATCTAAATCAGCAAAAATTTGCATTATCTTCAAAATTTCTTCTTGCTTTCTCATGCCTTAACACCCCCTGCTCCGGCTGCTTTCGGCGCATTTATATCCAACGACCAACGCGGTCTCGGTTTAAAATCCAAACCATCAACATATCCTTTTTGAAAACGCTCCAACCCTGCCCATGCAATCATAACTCCGTTATCAGTACACAACCTGATCGGAGGTGCTGCAAAAATCAATCCTTTATTATTCGCCAACTCCTCAAGTTTGCCGCGTAAATATAAATTTGCCGCAACACCGCCGGCAACCACAACATGTTTACCTGAAGGATAATTTTTCCTAAAATAATCTGTTGCTGACAAAAGTTTATCCGTCAAACACTCACAGGCGGTTTTTTGAAAACACGCACAAATATCAGCAACATCTTTTCTTGGTAAAACCGTTTCTTCAATATTAGCGTTTCCATACGATTCGATAATCTTTCTAACAGCTGTTTTTAGACCAGAAAAAGATAAATTTAAATCACCTGAACCACGTAACGGGTGCGGCAAACTAAACCGATTTTCATCACCGATTGCTGCCATTTTTTCAATCATCGGACCGCCCGGATACCCTAGCTTAAGCATCTTTGCAACTTTATCAAAAGCCTCTCCTGCCGCATCATCTATTGTTGTTCCCAGGCGTTCATAATCTCCCGGTCCTTTTACTATCAAAATTTGACAATGACCGCCAGATACTAACAACAACAAATAAGGATATTCAACATTATTAGTCAAACGCGAAACCAAGGCATGTCCTTCCAAATGATTAACCGCAATAAAAGGTTTGTTCAACGCTAAAGACAGCGCTTTTGCCGCCATAACTCCAACAACAACACCTCCTATAAGACCTGGTCCCGAAGCAGCGGCAATCGCATCAACATCTTTCGGTTTTATCTTTGCTCTTTGAAAAGCCTGTTCAATAATATCATCTATATGGTCAAGATGTGAGCGTGCGGCAATTTCAGGAACAACACCGCCAAAAATTTTGTGTTCCTCTTGCGACAGCACTACATCAGATAAAATTTCTTTCTTGTCAGTAACTATTGCCGCAGCTGTTTCATCACAACTGCTTTCAATTCCTAAAACTATCATTTTTCTGTCTTTTGATAAAATTTTAACCATTATTGGCTCATAATATAAACCAATAAAAAATTTTTTACAAAGGAAATAACAATGGTAAAAAACAAATCATCTTTTCTGGTCACAGCCGGCAAAATATCAGCTTTTTTACTTAAAACCGTAGAATTAATTGTTCTGCTTTCCATTATTGTAATTGCCGTTTTTATATGGCAAAAACCTCAATATTTTGTTCAATGGTTAAAAGTTGGAGACAACCAACTTTCGTCTGTAAATTCTGCCAAAATAGAAGCCATTGAAAATAAACTTGAAGTATTAAAACTCATTACAGCAAACAGCGGTGAAAAATATGATTTAATACAACAAAAATTTGAACACTTTGACAAATCAAAAGCCGATAGCGAAGAAATTATCAATCTTAACAACCAAATAAATTATATCCGCGGTCTGACCCAAAAACTTTCTCAAACCTCAAATACCGGAGCCCTGATGCTTACTTCGGCAATGCTGATTCGCGACAATGCAACAAAAGGACTTAACTGTAAAAATGAAGCGGAAGGATTAAAAATATTAGCTCAAAACATTGATAATATTTCTCAAGATGTTGATTTTGTTTCATCTCATTGCAATGTAAATTTTGTTTCAGACAAAACTATTATTAAAAATTTTAATGACATTTATAAACAAACCGAAAAAAACTTAAAACCGCAAGAAGAGCAAAATTGGAAACAACGCTTGTCTGAAAAACTCGGTGAATATGTGCAAATTTCAAAACACAACCAACCGACAAAAGAAGAGTACAATCCGCTCAACGTTTTGTTACCTGTTAAACAACTTGTAAACAACAGTGATTTTTCATCGGCACTAAACGAACTCTCAAAACCTGAAAATCAAAACCTTTTAACAGATGAAAACTTAAAAAATTGGTATGATCAAACAAAAAATCAACTCGATTTTTACAAACATTTATCAAACATAACCAATGCATCGTTATTAATTATGAAAGTCGAAAATGCCCAAAACTCTGCCGAATAATATTTGGAACAAACTCTATCAAAAAGCACCAGACACGCTTGCTAAAATGTCAAAAATCAACCGTGTTGCCTGTGCTTTTAATTCTTGTATAGATTCGGTTATAAAAATATCCGGAGAAGATTTTATAAAACTTTTTTTAAAACAAAAATCTTCATTAAAAGAATTAAAAAACATTGTTCATTATTCTGTAAATTCGCCACTTGATTTGTTGCGTGGAATCTTTCGTTGTTTCTGTAACGGAATTGCTGAGGAATGGATTGCTGAAAAACCTGAAATGTTTGATTGGATGCTTAATAACTTGGGTGTCAAAAAAATACAGGTCGGCGGACAAGGAGGAATTATTGCAAACACTCTTTCTCTGACCGAAATAAAACAGGTAATTGTACACAGTAACGCTTTAAGTAAACTTCAGGCAAACCAATTTTTTGATCGCAAAAATTTGCTTTCTTTTGACCAAAATGGAAATCTCAAACAAGCATCAAAAATTGATCGCGATAAAATATCATCAATCCACTGGATTATAGAATTTGATAAAGGTGATAAAATAACTATTGAAGGGCATGAATTCATATGCCCAAAATCAAACCGCTTCATAATCACATATGACCCGCCTTTATTTAATTTTGTAATTGATAAAAACTTCATCAACTATACAAACAATAACAAATTTGATTATTTTATTATTTCCGGATATCAGGCATTAAACTCCAAAAACAATGCGCTTAAACATATCAAAAACAGCATCAAAATTATTCATGACTGGAAAAAACAAAGTCCTAAAAGTATTATACACCTTGAGATTGCCTCAACTCAAGATATCAATGTTCGTAAAAACATAGCCAAACATCTCATACCTAATGTCGATTCGATGGGTATAAACGAACGTGAAACTATGGATATATTAGCAGTTATAAATCAAAAAAAATTACTTGAAAAATGTCTCAAAACCCCATCTTCAACAAATCTTTTTGACGCTGCTTTAAAAATAAAAACAAAACTGAAATGTCCGCGTCTTCAACTTCATATGTTTGGCCTTTATATAACCATACAAGATAAAAAATATCCTATAAAACCTCTATCTAACCGCAACGGAATGATTCTTGCTGCAACATGCGCGACCAGCAAAGCTAAAATCGGACATTTATCATCACCTCAAGACTTACTTCAATCTTATGATATGAGTGTATCTGATATTGGTATTAAAGAGCTCGAAAAATTAAGCCTGCATCTGAAACAACAAGACATTATAAATAAAGGAATTTGTGAATATAAAGGGTTTGATATTATAGCTGTACCTACTATATTAGTTGACCACCCTAAAACACTTGTAGGTATGGGAGATACAATATCTTCATTTTCCCTCATCGGAGCTCACTGATTCATCCGACAACCATATTGAAGCTTTTACTTTTGATTCTAAAAATTCACGATGATTTTTTTCTTCTTCATCACTGATAGGAAAAACTCTGGCTTCATGGAATTTTCTATCGCCGGAAAAATTCACTGAAAAATTACTATCAACTGACTTTGTTTGCTGTGAATCTCCCAACATTGATGGTTCATCACCACCTAATAATTCTAAATAAACCTTTGCTAACAAATCTGCATCAAGCAATGCTCCATGCAACGTACGGCTACTGTTATCAACACCGAACCGCTTACACAATGCATCAAGATTATTTTTCGATCCGGGAAACATTTTTTTAGCAATTTCAAGAGTATCAATAACTCTGTCAAAATCATATCCATCACGCCCGATTTTTCTGAGCTCAGAATTAATAAAGTTTATATCAAATTGAGCATTGTGTGCCACCAATATTCCGTCATCACCTACAAAATCTATAAAATCCTGTGCAATATCGGCAAAAACCGGAAAATCTTTTAAAAACTCCGCCGTCAATCCATGAACTTTTACAACTTCTTCAGGAACATCTCTTTCCGGATTAATATATTGGTGATAAGTCTTTCCTGTCGGTAAATGATTAATTAATTCAACCGCCCCTATTTCAACCAATCTATCCCCGTTTTCTGGTGAAAGTCCTGTAGTTTCCGTATCAAAAACAATTTCCCTAACCATAGTCTCAACAACCTTTTACATAGTCAATCATTGTAATAACTTCCAACTTCAACAAATTAAGTGGTTTATCTGTATTAATTACAATATCCGCCTTTTCTTTTTTAGATTCGTTACTCATCTGTACATTATTAATTTTATCAAAATCTTCAGCTTTTACATTATCTCTTTTCATTACTCTCTTTTTTTGTGTTTCATAATCAACATCAGCCACAACTACAAAATCACAAAACTTATCTAATCCTAACTCATACAACAAAGCTACATCAATAAAAAAACAATCATCAAATTTACTGTTTTTTCTGATAACATATTTCAAATATTTTCGCAAAAAAGGATGAGTTAAATTCTCAAGTTTTTTAAGCTGTTTAGTATCATTAAAAACAATATTTCTCAGTTTACGCTTATCAACCGAGTTTTTTTCAACAACATCGGGAAAAATTTGCTTTACTTGCGCTATAAAAGATTTTTGAAAATACATTCTTCGCACCCAAGCATCAACATCAAAAACGACATATCTCTGCTCTCTTATAATTTTTGCAATTGTTGTTTTTCCGCAACCTATAGAACCAGTAATAGCAATAAGTTTCATGATTAAAATTCCGAGTTATAAACACCTGTTGTGCATAAAATTGCTCTTTTTTACCGACTACCGTATTTAATCCCGATAATTGATATTTAGTCATACAAGATAATAACAAGTTGATAACTTTTGTAAACATATTTGCATTATCTTAATAACCACATATTTAAAATCTGATACAACAAAACTATTTACAAATTTTTATATCATTATATACACGAGTCCCCGAAAATGATTTAAATTTATAATCATTCTTCCAACAAAATTATCAACATTAGGATAACCCGGTGCATAAAAAATAATCCCCAATTATCGCTGCTATCTACAAACTACTAAAACATTTTAAAAATATATAATTGGTCCGTAAAACCTGTTGATAAAAAGCGACTTAAACAAACATTGACTTTTTTTCAAAAAAGACATATAAACAATGTGTATTAAATAATACTTCTTATAAAACTTTCCAATACAATCCTTTTATTTTTTCCAAACAGGTACAAATGCATTTAAAAGAATTAAAAGAAAAATCACCGGCACAACTGCTTGAACAAGCAGAGGCTCTAGGTATTGAAGATGCATCTTCTATGCGTAAGCAGGATTTGATGTTTTCAATTTTGAAAAAAGTTGCTTCTGATGACAATGTCATTTATGGAGATGGAACTATCGAGGTTATGCAAGACGGATTTGGTTTTTTGCGCTCAGCTCAATCAAACTATCTTGCCGGTCCTGATGATATTTATGTATCTCCGGCTCTGGTCAAAAAATTCGGTCTTCGTACCGGTGATACTATTGAAGGAGAAATCAGAGCTCCAAAAGAAAATGAACGCTATTTTGCTTTGACTAAAATCAATCGTATTAACTTTGACGATCCTGAAAAATCAAAATTACGCATTAACTTTGATAACCTTACTCCGCTATATCCTACCGAAAAATTGGATTTTGATATAATTTGCGGAGACAAGGATTATACAACTAGAATTATTGATTTAGTCTCCCCACAGGGCAAGGGTCAACGTGGATTAATTGTAGCCCCTCCCCGTACAGGTAAAACTGTTATGTTGCAAAATATTGCACATGCAATTTCTACAAATCACCCTGAAATTTATCTTATGGTATTGCTTATTGACGAGCGCCCGGAAGAAGTTACGGATATGACACGTTCGGTTAAAGGTGAAGTAATTTCATCAACATTTGATGAGCCGGCTACCCGCCATGTTCAAGTTGCTGAAATGGTTATAGAAAAAGCCAAACGTCTGGTTGAAAATAAAAAAGATGTTGTTATTCTGCTCGATTCTATAACACGTTTGGGGCGTGCTTATAATACGGTTATTCCTTCATCAGGAAAAGTTTTAACCGGCGGTGTTGATGCGAATGCTTTACAACGTCCTAAACGCATTTTAGGTGCTGCCCGTAACGTTGAAGAAGGCGGTTCTTTGACTATTATTGCAACAGCCTTGATCGATACCGGATCACGAATGGATGAAGTTATTTTTGAAGAATTCAAAGGAACAGGAAACTCTGAAATTATTCTCGATCGTAAACTTACTGACAAACGTTTATTCCCGACCATTGATATTACACGTTCCGGTACTCGTAAGGAAGAATTGCTTGTTGATAAAGCTACATTAACCAAAATGTGGGTTCTTCGCCGTGTATTAATGCAAATGGGTATGACTGACGGTATGGAATTCCTGCTTGATAAACTAAAACAAAGCAAAGATAACAAAGACTTCTTTAATAATATGAATTCTTAAATTAAAACCCCTTATCTGATAAATAAGGGTTTTTTTACTTATTTTGCAAAATTCATTAAAAAACTTTCAACATCCCTCATTTTGAAAAATATGTTTTTAATTCCCAATTTTTTAACTTTTTTAACATACTCATCATTATTATTCATTTCGCAACCTAAAAAAGCTACAACAGTCATACCTGCTCTTAATCCTGCGGTCATTCCGGCAAGTGAATCTTCTATAACTACGCAATTTTTTGGGCTAACACCCATTTTTTTAGCTGCCAATAAAAACAAATCAGGTTCCGGTTTTCCTTTTTTTACCATATCAGCTGTAAACAAATGTTCAATTGGTATATATTTTTCAATTTTTGCGGACCTTATTTTAAGCATGGTTTTATTTAACAGACCACCGGTAGCCACGCATTGCAACAAAGACTTGTTTTTTAATATCTTAACTATACCATAAACAGGTTTTAAGCCATGATTTATTTTTTTTATATCTTTTTCCAAAGCCTCATTCCAAAAATTATCATCGGTTACAATTCCAAGCTTATCCAAATTTTCGCGCTTTGTTTTATCACTCATTCCGCCACAATATTTATTTATGGTATTAAAACTCCAACCGAGACCAAAATCCCTGTTTAATAATTCCAACCGCGTTTCAAGCCACAATTTTTCCGTATCGGCAATTACTCCGTCAAAATCCCAAATTATTAATTTTTTCATTTTTACTCCATAAAAAATTGAATCCGCCAGAAGCTCGTACAGCAAATTTTTGAGTATTTTACGATACAAGTATTAAGAATAGATAAAAAGACTCTCTAGAGTCAAAAAAACACCCTTTTTATCATTGCACAAAAAATCAAACTGAGTATAAATATTTTTATAAATAAAAGGAATTTTTACATGGATAATAAAACTATATACGCTCTATCTACGGTTTTTGGAAAATCCGGAGTCGCTGTTTTCAGAATTTCCGGAAAAAAAGCCATTGAAGCAATTCGAAAATTATCGGATATAGATGCGGATAATATTCAACCTCGCCGTGCCTATTTTTCAAAACTTCATTCTATTGAAGGTTTTCCGATTGACCATGCTGTAGTTGTATATTTTAAATCACCGCATTCTTTCACCGGTGAAGATATTGTTGAAATAAGCAGTCATGGTTCAAAAGCTGTAATATCATCACTTTTATCCGCTCTATCACAAATTGATAATTTTCGTCTTGCAGAAGCCGGAGAATTTTCAAGACGGGCTTTTTATAATAATAAGATGGATTTGACTGAAGCTGAAGGTTTAGCTGACCTTATCGATGCAGAAACTTCAGAACAACAAAAATATGCTTTGAGACAAATGGGTGGTGAACTTAAAAATTTATACAATGGTTGGCGTGCAGAATTAGTTAATGTTTTATCTCATCTCGAGGCTTATATTGATTTTCCTGATGAAGAATTGCCGGATAACATTGTTTTAAACCTTAAAAACACTGTATTTAAAGTTAAAGAATCCATCAAAAAACATCTTTTACAAAGTAATTATGGAGAAAGACTTAAAGATGGCTTCAGAGTTGTTATTATTGGCGAACCTAATTCCGGTAAATCGAGCTTACTTAACACTCTTGCTAACCGTGAAGCTGTAATTGTGTCTGATATTGCCGGTACAACACGTGATGCAATTGATATTCATATGGATATAAACGGATATCCTGTTGTGTTTACGGACACTGCCGGACTCAGGAATACCACTGAGATTATAGAGAAAAAAGGTATAGAAATAGCGTATGGAAAAGCCAAAGATGCTGACTTGATTATAGCAATGGTTGATGGAAAAAATCCGAATTTTGATCAATTTAACGATATTGCTAAAACTTGTGCAGAAAAAATCATATATGTTATAAATAAATCTGACTTGATTGATAAAAAACGATGTTCTGAATTCAAAAAATCAGGGTTTATTGTTATTTCTGCCAAACATAAAAAAGGTATTGAAGAACTTATTTTAGCTATAAACAATCGTATATCTTCAGAATTTACCGAAAATTCATCGGCTCTGATAACAAGACAACGTTACAGAGAAGTTTTGAACGATGTATTTAAAAATCTTGAAGAATTTACACTTAATAAATCAATTGAACTTGCTGCAGAAGATATTCGTCTTGCTGCTCGCAACATCGGAAAAATTACCGGACATATTGAAGTAGATGAAATACTTGATAAAATATTCGGTAGCTTTTGCATTGGAAAATAACACTATATTTAAATCCTGTAAATATAGACATTCTTAAAAAATAAACCGTTTCCTGTATTTATTTCTTTTACTAATGTTAAATTTGGAATTTTAAAACTGTTGGAAATAATTATCTGCGGCTTTTTTTGATGGTCATTAATAATTTTTTCACCGAATTTTTCCATCAGGCTATCCATTAAAAAACACACAATAATGTCGCATTTTCCAAAATCATATTCAAAAAAATCTTGTCTTAAAATTTTTACATTTGTTAGTTTATTCGTTTTTATTTTTGCTATTTTTGAAACAATACCACCCCACTCTATTCCTATAAACTGATGCTGCGGAAAGCGTCTGGCTAAAGTTTTTATCAAGCCTCCGCACCCGCACCCTGGATCGACCACAACCATAGATTTTTTTGACTGATTAAGCATTTGCGATACGCTATCAATCATTATTTTCTTTTCTTTACCTAAACTCGGGACACACGGTGGACACTCTCTAAAGTGTTTATCTGTATATAGTTTTATTATCAGATACCAAATCCACCCCAAAAGAATAAAACAAATAGCATAAATACTAAGTAATAAATAAAAAACAAACATAACTACCTCCTTAAACAATATTTTAACCAAATACGGCTAAATAAAGGTTAATTTTTACCTTGCCAAAAACATAAAACTATACTAAACCAAGGTAATTCAATAAGAGAGTATACAAATGCAGAAACAATATGATGTCATAGTTGTAGGCGGCGGTCATGCCGGCTGTGAAGCATGTGCGGCATCCGCGCGCATGGGAGCCAAGACTCTGCTTGTTACTCACAAAATATCAACAATCGGTGAGATGTCGTGTAATCCGGCAATTGGTGGTCTTGGAAAAGGTCATTTTGTTCGCGAAATAGATGCTCTTGACGGACTTATGGGGCGTATTATTGATAAAGCCGGAATTCAATTTAGAATGTTAAATATGTCAAAAGGACCGGCTGTCAGAGGTCCTCGCGCTCAAGCAGACCGTGATCTTTATCGAAAATATATGCTTGAAGCACTTCGTAGTCAAAAAGGGTTAGAAATACTCGAAGCTGCTGTTGAGGGATTGGTTTTTAAAGATGATACTATTGTTGGTGTAAAACTCTCTGACAATACAGAAATATATGCTGAATCGGTTGTTTTAACGACTGGTACTTTTTTGAACGGAGTTATGTTTATCGGACACGAAACCTCTATAGGTGGTAGAGTTAACGATGTTTCTTGTGTTGGTATAACACCGTATTTAAAATCCAAGGGGATAAAAATCGGTCGTCTAAAAACCGGCACCCCTGCTCGCTTGAACGCTGATTCAATAAATTGGGATGTGTTAGAAACTCAATCAGGCGACACCCCTCCCCAACCTTTTTCTTATTTGACCGATAAAATAACCAACCCTCAAATCAATTGTTATATTACTCACACTAATGAGCAAACACATAAGATCATACGCGATAATTTTGAGAAATGCGCTCTTTTTTCTGGATTAATAAAAGGGGTCGGTCCAAGATATTGTCCGAGTATTGAAGATAAATTGGTCAAATTTGCTGACCGAACAAGCCACCAAATTTTTCTTGAACCGGAAGGTTTGAACAGCAAGGTTATTTATCCCAACGGACTATCGACTTCTCTGCCGGCAGATGTTCAAGATGCTTTTTTGCATACCATAAAAGGTCTCGAAAATGTTGAGATATTACGTTATGCCTATGCTATAGAATATGATTATGTTGATCCGCAGGAACTTGACCACTGTCTCCGAGTAAAGAAAATCCCAAATTTATATTTAGCCGGACAGATAAATGGAACCACCGGATATGAAGAAGCTGCGGCTCAAGGTATTCTTGCCGGCATTAATGCCGCATTGAACGCCATTGATAAAGGCAAAGAATTTACTATTGATCGCAGTCAGGCATATATAGGTGTAATGGTTGATGACCTTATTACCAAAGGTGTTGATGAACCATATCGTATGTTTACTTCTCGCTCTGAATATCGCTTATATCTTCGAGCAGATAATGCTGATTCAAGATTAACAGAATTCGGTTATAAAGTTGGATGTGTAAGCCAATATCGTTATGATGTTTTTAAATCAAAACAGGAACAAATATCAAAACTTCGCACTCTTGTTGATGAATTGACTATAAAACCGCTTGAAATGGAAAAATATGCCATCAAAAAGGATTCCCGGCGCACTGCTTTTAATTTAATGTCATATGAAGATGTTTCACGTGAAACAATTTTAAAAATATGGCCTCAACTGTCTGAATTTAAACCTGAAATATACGAAGCAGTTGAGATTGAAGCCAGATATTCAGGTTACATAAAAAGACAGATGGCTGATATTGAGGTATTCAAAAAAGACGAACAGTTAAAAATCCGTGACGACATAGATTATAGCAAAATTGGAGGTTTATCTAACGAAATGGTTATAAAACTAAGTCGCATCCGTCCATCTACCATAGGTGAGGCATCACGAATTTCCGGAGTAACTCCGGCAGCAATTATGGCTATTTTAGGGTATATGAAAAAATGAACAACTTAGCAGAACAAATTATTGAAAATCGCGGTTACCCAACCAGACAACAAGCAGTCAAAATATGGGAATCCGGCATAATATATCGTCTTTCACGTCCATATGGTTTTACTTTTGAAAACGAATATCGTTTTCATACAATGGGCGTAGCTTCTGCTGCTGAAAAAATAGCCCGCAATATTCCGTCCATGGATCCTGAAAAAGCGTTTGTTCTTGGACTTTTACATGATTATGGAAAAAGAATTAATGAGCGCATCGAAGGACGTTTTCATGGTCGCGAAGGTTATGAACAGATGTTGAAAATGGGTTACCCTGATGTTGCTAAAGTGTGTCTCACTCATACATTTTCAGAAAAAGAGTTTTCTGACGAAGCATATTCTTATCCGCAAGACTGGAAAAACTGGGCACATACCGCGCTTAAAAATATAACATACGATGATTATGATTATCTTATATGCTTATGTGATAAATTTTTTGAGGGTCTGTCAATAGTTTCAATCTCAAACCGAATAAAAGGAATAATCAAGCGCTACCAACTTGGTAAAGTTCAAGAAGAATATTTACTTGAACAATCAACAAAATTAAAAGATTATTTTGATAAAAAAACCGGGCATGATATTTATGAAATATTAGGAATAAAGGATTGATATGCAAAAATTCAGTTATCATACGCATACAAATTTTTCTGATGGAAAAAATGATGTTAGAGAAATGATAGAGCAAGCTGTTTCATTGGGTTGGAAAGAATTTGGAATCAGCGATCACCTTATAGTTCATAAAAATATCCCCAACAGCCCTTCCTGGCACAAATGGCAAAAAGAGCCAAATATATTTCATTGGAGTTTTAATGAAATATACGAAAAATTTGCCCGCCATATTGAAGAAATACACAAAACATCGGAAAATTATCCCATATCGGTAAAGGTTGGCGCGGAAGTTGATTTTTTCACATATGACGGCTGGCTTGATGAGTTTTCAAAGCTTCGTGAAAAACTTGATTTTGATTATTGTATTTCCGGAAATCATTACCTGTTTTTAGATGACAATGGCGACAATATTATTGATTTTAAAGATACCCAAAACTTCACAATCGAAGAACAATCAATTATGATAAAAAGACACTTTAAAACAATAGAAGCCGCAATCGTGAGCGGAATGTTTGATTTTATAGCTCATATTGATTACATCAGAAAAATGCCGGTATGTGAAAGCGACAAGTTTGTAGATGAAAAAATACACCTAATAAAAACATTAGCCCAACATCATATTGCAACCGAAATTAGCACAAAAGGTCTGAGAAAAGGTGGAGATTTTTACCCTGAACGCAATCTGATAAAGACAGCCATAGAAAAAGGTGTTAGGTTTGTAATAAGTGATGATGCTCACCGCACAGACGAGCTTGGGTATCGTTTTGACTATGCCGAAGAGATGCTTGCACAATACAATTGTAATTCTCGCTGGTCTTTTGTTAATAAATAGATTCTTTTTGTTTTTCTATTTGTTTGTTTTTAAACAAAAATCATTTTGTTTTTATTGTATAGATTCATTTTAACACTCTATTTATTTGAAAAAGATTGATATTTTTATATGTTTATAAGTTTCTTTTTTATTTTTAAAAAATAAATTTAAAATATATAAAAGGATTATGGAAAGTTTTTGCACTAAATATCATGTTTCACGTGAAACATATTTAAAACTCGAGCGCTATCGTCAATCCCTGATTGAGTGGCAGCAAAAGTTTAACCTTGTAAGCAAAAACACCCTTAACGATATTTGGTTACGTCACATTGAAGATTCCTCTCAAATATTTGAATATATTCCGCCCCAATCAAAAAAATTACTAGATATTGGAAGCGGGGCAGGGTTTCCCGGTATGGTTATAGCTATAATAGCGGCCGAAAAAACACCGTATTTAAATATCACCCTTGTTGACAGTATTCTTAAAAAAACACTGTATTTAAACCATGTTAAGGATATTTCCGATCTTAATAATACTGAAATTCTAAATTGCAGAATTGAAAAACTGTCAGGCAGAAAATTTGATGTAATTACAGCCCGGGCCGTAACTTCATTAGATAAGCTGCTTGAATACTCCTTTTCACTCCTTTCCGAAAAAGGAATATGTATATTTTTAAAAGGTCGCAGCTATCGTGAAGAAATAGCGATTGCAAAACAAAACTGGAATTTTGATTATCAAGAAATTCCGAGCCGTACATCTGATGACGGAAAAATATTAATTATCAGCAATATTGTAAAACATGGAGAAAACAATGCCTAGAATAATTGCTGTTGCCAACCGCAAAGGCGGGGTTGGAAAGACCACCACCACTGTTAATGTTGCCACCGCTATGGCAGCAACCGGCAAAAAAGTGTTGGTCATTGATTTGGACCCGCAATGCAATGCAACCACATCACTTGGTTTTGACAAGCACAACAATACGGTTTCATCTTATGATGTAATTATTGGAGAACGCAGTTTGAACGAAGCCGTAGTTTGGACTGAAATACCTAATTTTTCACTGGTACCATCTTCTCCCGACCTTGCCGGTGCCGAAGTTGAATTAATTGATAAAGATCGCCGTGAATTTTACTTGCGCAACGCTCTTAATAAAACGGTAGGGAACTATGATTATGTTCTTATTGATTGCCCCCCATCGCTGAGTTTGGTAACAATCAATGCTCTTGTTGCAGCCGATGCGGTTGTTGTTCCCCTGCAATGTGAATACTTGGCTCTGGAGGGTGTGAGCGACCTTATCAGCAATATTAATTTAATCAAAAAACACTTTAACCCCAAACTTGAGTTGCAGGGTGTCGTGTTGACAATGTACGATGGGCGCAACAACTTAACCCAAATGGTTGAAGAAGATGTCAGAGGATTTTTTGGCAAAAAGGTTTATAAAACCGTAATTCCTCGGAATGTGCGTGTTTCTGAGGCTCCATCACACGGAAAACCTGTTTTGTTGTATGACTTCAAATGTCCCGGATCACAGGCTTATATAAATTTAGCCGGAGAAATGTTAAAAAGAGAAAAGGAATTATTAGCATGTTAGAAGATAATAAAAGAAAAAGTTTAGGACGTGGATTGGGTGCTCTTTTGGGAGAAGACGCACTTTTATTGACCGAAGAAACTTCTGTGCAGGAAAACACAGCAACCGAAAACGTTAAAAAGGTGCCGGTAAAATTGCTGTATGCAAGCAAATATCAACCGCGCTCTGAGTTCAATCAGGAAGCTCTTGATGCTTTGGCTGCCTCAATCAAAGAAAAAGGTGTTCTGCAACCGTTATTGGTCCGCGCTAAAAATAACGGAAAATTTGAAATAATTGCCGGTGAACGTCGTTTTAGAGCGGCATGTCAGGCCGGTTTAAGCGAGATTCCTGTTATAGTAAAAGAAATGGCTGATAAAGAAGTACTTGAAGTAGCACTGGTTGAAAACCTTTTGCGTGAAAATCTTTCTGCTATTGAAGAAGCAGAAGGATTGCAACGCTTAATTAATGAATTTTCCCACACCCAGGAAGCTCTTTCCAATGTAATCGGAAAATCACGTAGCTACATAGCCAATACTTTGCGTCTTTTGTCGCTTCCGGCATCTGTTCAGCAAATGATTCGTGATAACAAACTCACTGCCGGTCATGCCCGCCCGTTGGTTGGGCTTGAAAACGCCGAAAGTTTGGCTGAAAAAATCATATCAAAAGGTTTGAGCGTTCGTGAAGTTGAGCAGTTAGTTCAAAAAAGCAAAGAAACAAAAACGAAGATCAAGAAAAAAATCAATAATGATATTGTTGATATTGAGAAAAATCTCAAACGCAGCCTAGGTTTTAATGTAAAAATATCCTCATCTGCCAATGGTAGCGGTAAGGTTATTTTACCTTATGCTGATTTATCCGAACTCGATCGAATCATTGATGCTTTGTCCGGCAAAAAGACTGCATAAAAATTAAAAAAGTAACAATATTTTTACTCTCTGCGGCTAAAATATCGACAATAAAATTGCCACATAAAGGAACAAACATGTTGTTATTGAAAAAAATATTTTTAGCCTTGATTGCCGCTGGTCTTATTTTTGTAGGTGGCAGCGGCACTCAAAGCAACAGCATTTTAATGCAAGGTATCGGCTTGGCCGGAATAGTAGCCGGCTTAGCCGTTCTTTACATCTTTGGAAAACTTGTGTGGCGAGCAATGGGGTGTTTGCCGTCTTTTATAATTTTTGGCGGAATTACCTGTTTTATACTCTACGCAATCGGAGCATTCAACGGTGGAATATATAATATTATTCCCAATATCAAAAATTTTGTGGGTATAGGTAACAACCAAAATCAACAAGATGACAACGATATTGAAATTATTAAGCTTGAAGACGACGACACACCAAAAGTTACCATAAACGAAAACTTCAGTAATATTGCGCCGAACAATCAGGAAAACGACACCCAGTCAGGAGTACAACACCCCGAACAAGAACGGGGTGGGGTGCTTGACTACGTCAGCAACTTGTTTTCCGGCAAAAACAAAACTGATTCCGGTAATTTTAACCCCAAAGATTATCCCGCTGTGTACGGAAGCGTACAAGTCGTCAGTGGCGATACACTTTTAATGCGTCGACATTTCATCCGTCTTTACGGCATAGACGCCCCTGAACTCAAACAAACTTGCACAACATCGCGCGGTAGCACATACTATTGCGGAAAAGAAGCATCTAGATGGCTGCAAAGCTGGCTTAATGATAACGAGATTGAATGCCGCGTTCTCAAACAAAACTCACAAGGTAATGTCGTTGCCACTTGCTCGTTAGGAGAATATGATATTGGTGCTGCACTGGTTTCTGCGGGTTGGGCGGTAAGTCTTCCGCAAAACGAGATTTATATGCCATATGAACTACAGGCTCAAAAAGCCCGTCGAGGCATGTGGAAGGGAAAATTCTATAAACCATGGGATTGGATAAAATTACAATCCATCAAACCGAAAATCAAAGTTCACAAACCTAAAGTAAAAACCGGCAAACGTTTTTGGGATTACATATAGATGAGCAGAGCTGAGTTTATATGCGCTACCGAAAAAGATACCGCAGATGTTGGTAAAAAACTTGCTAAAATAGCACGAAAAGGAGATGTTTTTGCTCTCTTCGGTACACTTGGAATGGGTAAAAGCGTGTTGTCTCGCGCATTTGTTCAGGCCCTTGTTGGCGCTGAAGAAGTTCCGAGCCCGACATTTACACTAGTACAAACTTACGAAACCACGGATTTTGATATATACCATTTTGACCTGTACCGCATAAAGTCTCCCGAAGAAATTTTTGAACTTGGGGCTGAAGAAGCGATTTATGAAGGTGTTTGCCTGATTGAATGGCCCGAAAAAATGGGGCCATATTTGCCTAGTGACGCTTTTAGGATTGAAATAACTCCGTTTGCCAGCGGCAGAAAAATAACTATAGAAACCAGGGATATAAACAAACAAAAAAGGCTTGAAACCATTGTCGATTGAAAACATTCATACTACAGCGGTTGCGTTAGATGGAGCCGCTGTTTTATTGATAGGCGCCCCTGGTAGCGGGAAGTCTGATTTGGCCTTGCGCCTTATTATGAACAAAAGCGCCATCCTGATAGCCGATGATCGTGCCGATATTTCGGTTGATAACGGAACTCTTAAAGTTTCTTGTCCTAAAAGTATCAGGGGATTGCTGGAGGTTAGGGGCGTTGGTATTTGTAAATTTCCTTATCTGTCGTCAGCAAGAGTCAAATTAGCTGTTAAACTTGTTTCCTCTCTGTCTGAAGTAGAACGCTTGCCCGAGCAAAAAACCGCTAACTTTTTGGGTGTTAATATTCCGCAGATAGAATTGTGGCCGTTCGAGCCCTCAGCACCCGACAAAATACTCGCAGCTTGTTACAAAAATAGATAGAATTGTTGCATTTTATACCGTGTTAATCTATTATTCGGCTATGATTTTATAAGGAATAACCGAATGAAAAAGTATATAGAAAATTTTTTACGCGCTCTCGGAAAACCGCTTGTTAGTTTTATTTCTCGCCTGGGCGAGCTGTCTTTGTTTATAACCAGAGCCTTATATAACTGCGTAACTCCGCCATTTTATCCAAAGCTTTTAGTGCGCCAAATGATTGATATCGGCTTTTATTCTCTGCCGGTTGTAGCTCTGACTACAGTGTTTGCGGGTATGGTTATTGCTTTGCAAACCAACGCCGGTTTTTCAAGCTATGGTGCTGAAAGTGCCGTTGCTACTGTTGTTTTAATTGCGGTTACCCGTGAGCTTGCCCCTGTTTTTTCTGGGCTTATGGTCGCTGGGCGTATCGGCGCTGCTATGGCGGCAGAAATCGGTACAATGCGCGTTACCGAACAAATTGATGCGTTGGCAACACTTTCAACTAATCCTTTTAAATATTTGGTTACCCCTCGTCTTTTGGCAGGCATAATTGTTCTGCCGCTACTGGTATTGATTGGAGATGTTATAGGTATTTTTGGCGGATACACAATAGCCATTTATCAATTGGAATATAATGCCGCCAATTACATAAACACCACCATAAACGAGCTGGCTCTGATTGACGTTACCACCGGTTTGATTAAAGGTGCTGTATTTGGTTTTATAATTGCCTTGATGGGGTGTTATAACGGCTATAAATCAAAAGGCGGAGCTCAAGGTGTTGGCAACGCCACAACCAACGCCGTGGTTTCGTCATCAATTCTTATTTTGATTTTCAATTATATAATCACCGGCATGATTTTTACGGACTAGGAGCAAAAAATGGCTGATAACAAACCTAAAATTGAAATAAAAAATCTCCACAAATCATTCGGCAACAAAGTGGTTTTAAGCGGTGTTGATTTAGAGATAAAAGAAGGAGAATCTCTGGTTGTAATAGGTGGTTCCGGCACCGGAAAATCTGTTTTAATAAAATGTATTCAGGGACTTATTGAACCAGATGAAGGCTCAATTAAAATTAACGGACATGAGACCGTAGGTATAGATCGTAAAGAAGCAGAAAAACTATATTCCAAAATGGGAATGTTATTCCAAGGAGGAGCGCTGTTTGATAGTCTCAGCGTTTGGGAAAATGTTGCCTTCGGTTTGATTGAAAATCAGAAACTGCCACGCAAAAAAGCCAAAGAAAAAGCCATAAAATATCTGCGTCAGGTAGGTCTTAGTGCTGATGTGGCTGACCTTTCACCGTCCGAACTTTCAGGTGGCATGCAAAAACGTGTTGGTTTAGCGCGAGCCATCGCTACCAAGCCTGAAATAATATTTTTTGATGAACCCACAACCGGTCTTGATCCTATAATGGCTGATGTAATTAACGATCTGATAATTAACTCAGTCAAAAAAATAGGTGCCAGTGCCTTAACCATTACTCACGATATGGCATCAGCCCGCAAAATTGCTGACCGTATAGCTATGCTTTATCAAGGGAAAATCATTTGGCAGGGAACCGTAAAAGAGCTTGAAAAAACAGATAATCCTTATGTTTGTCAGTTTGTGCAAGGCAATTCTCAAGGTCCGATAAAAGTTGAAATATAGGAGCAAATATGGCTAAAAAAACGTCTGTCCAATATGTGTGTCAAAACTGCGGTTCCGCTTATCCCAAATGGCAGGGAAAGTGTGATTCTTGCGGTGAATGGAACACAATAATTGAAGAACAGGTCGGAGGAGAGGGGTTTTCAAACTTTCACCCCAAGCACAAAGGCAAAATGATAGATTTTGTTTCTTTAAGCGGAACCTCACAAAACATTGAACGCATTTCAACCGGCATCAAAGAGCTTGACCGCGTCAGCGGAGGCGGTTTGGTTGCCGGGTCGGTGATTTTGGTGGGTGGGGATCCCGGTATCGGAAAATCAACGCTTCTGCTGCAAGCGTGCGCCAGTATAGCTTCATCGCCCAATCATCCAGAATGTTATTATATATCCGGAGAAGAAGCCTTGGATCAGGTCCGTATCCGTGCCAAACGCCTCGAACTTGATCAGTCCCCGGTCAATTTGGCATCAGCTACAGATGTCAAAGATATAGTCGATACACTTGAAAAAACTAATACCAAAATAGTCGTAATTGACTCAATCCAAACCATGTATTTGGAAGAAGCGGAATCTACGCCGGGAAGTGTTTCACAAGTTCGTGCTTGTGCTTATGAGCTTATAAAAATTGCTAAACGCAAAGGTTTTGTTTTATTTTTGGTCGGGCATGTTACTAAACAAGGCTCAATTGCCGGTCCGCGAGTACTTGAGCACATGGTTGATACGGTTTTGTATTTTGAAGGAGAACGCGGTCATCAGTTCCGTATTTTGCGTGCGGTCAAAAACCGTTATGGTGCAACCGACGAGATAGGTGTGTTTGAAATGCAGGATAAAGGATTGGTCGAAGTTGAAAATCCTTCTGCATTGTTTTTGGCCGAACGTCAAGGTAATATATCTGGTTCATGTGTTTTTGCCGGCATAGAGGGTTCAAGACCGGTTTTGGTGGAAATACAAGCGCTTGTCAGCCAGACCGGCTATGCTAGCCCTAAAAGAGCGGTGGTCGGTTGGGATTCTGGACGCTTGGCAATGGTATTAGCTGTGTTGGAGGCACGTGGTGGCTTAAACCTGAGCAGCCAAGATGTTTATTTAAACATTGCCGGCGGATTAAAAATTTCAGAACCGGCAGCAGATTTAGCGGTTGCCATGGCAATTATTTCGTCATTAACCAATCGTCCGTTGCCTGCCGATATGGTAATATTCGGAGAGATTGGTTTATCAGGCGAAATTCGTGCTGTCAGCCAACCCAATTTGCGCCTGAAAGAAGCTGGTAAGCTTGGTTTTAAGAGTGCTATTGTTCCTTCTCAATATAAAAATGACAAAAAATTATCAGCCAAAGATATTTCTTTACACGAAATTGGCAATGTTCAAAAACTGATAAACTGGTTTAATTAAGGGATTTTACAATGAATAATCTTGATCTATGCATATTGATTGTTGTGGCTGTATCTGCACTGATAGCGCTTAACCGCGGACTCATAAAAGAAGTCCTGTCTATTATCGGATGGGTTTTATCGGTTGTGGTTATCGTTTTTATGTTACCGATTGTAAAACCGCTTGTTCTTACCCGTGTTGAAGATGACACCATGGCGATAGTAACATCATCATTGCTGATTTTTGTTATATTTTTTATACTTTGGATTATCATAACATCAAGCATAATTGATAAAATTCGCTCCAGCAAACTCAGCTCTCTTGATCGTACATTAGGACTGTTTTTCGGAGTAATAAGAGCTTGTATTTTAGTAATTTTATTCAATATAATGGTCGGATGGATAATTCCTGCCGACGACCAACCCGAAGTATTTAAAGAATCAAAATATTTTCAACTTGCCGGAAGTTTTGCCGAACCGATAGAAAAACTATTGCCGAAGGATATAATTTCTAAGGATACGGAAACGGACGGACAAGACCAAAAAGATAAAAAAGAACAAAAGACAATTTCTGAAGACATGGATAATTTGTTTAACAAACTCGTACAGCCTAAGGTTGAAAAGAAAAGCGACAAGGATACAAAAAAGTCCGACAAAGGCTCCGAGGGCTACGATAAATCGGAACAAAACAGTCTTGACCGTCTTATTGAGATGAATGTTGAATAAAAACATTCGTTTCATAAAAAAATCCGGCATTTAGCGGTGCCGGATTTTTTATTATCTTGGTTATGATTAAATATCAAGGTTGATAACGTTCAGAGCGTTTTCTTGAATAAACTCTTTACGTGGCTCAACCACATCACCCATCAAGGTAGAGAATACCTGATCAGCATCGTCCAACATATCAATCTTAACTTGTAATAAAGACCTTGCTTCGGGATCAAGAGTAGTCTCCCACAATTGTTCAGGGTTCATCTCTCCCAAACCTTTATAGCGCTGCAACGTAATTCCTTTGCGTCCCATTGCCATAATTGCATCAACAAACGAAACCGGACCATGAATTTTCTTTTCTTCACCAAGTTTTGGAGAGGAAAGTTTTTGGTCTTTTGCATAATGTTCTTCCAAAAATGCTTTCATATCGTTCAAAGCCTTGGCTTCTGGGCTGTCTAAAACAGAGGCTCCGATAACGTGCTTTTCTTCAACTCCGCGCAGAGTACGGTGGAAACTAACCGAACCGTCCGGCAAAATATCCGCTTTCCACCCCTTATCATACTCAGCCTCTTGATTATCAAGTTTGATAGCAACCTGTTCGGCTTTATTTTTCAAAACATCTAAATTGTCAATTACACTACGGTCAAACATTCCATCGACTGCCATTTGCTCAACAATTCTTTCCGGAGCTTTTTTATTTAAAGCGGCAATTAAATTACGAGCCTTTCTGGTGTTTTCTACCATTGCCACCAAATCCTGTCCGGCAATCTGTTCACCGGTCGCGGTCTGCAGAACAGCATCTTCACAACCGCCGCGAATTAAATAATCTTCCATTTCACGGTCGTCTTTAAGATACAAAACCGAGTTTCCTCTTTTAGCTTTGTACAGAGGCGGTTGAGCAATATAAACATAGCCTTTTTCAATAATTTCCGGCATTTGACGGTAGAAAAATGTCAACAACAGTGTGCGAATATGACTACCGTCGACATCAGCATCGGTCATAATCACAATCTTATGATAACGACATTTACTGACATCAAATTCTTCCCGACCGATACCTGTGCCGAACGCAGTTACCATTGTACCGATTTCAGCCGAATTAAGCATACGGTCAAAACGAGCGCGCTCAACATTCAAAATTTTACCGCGCAAAGGCAAAATGGCTTGAGTACGACGATCACGACCCTGTTTAGCCGAACCACCAGCAGAATCTCCCTCCACGATGAATATTTCAGATAGAGCAGGGTCTTTTTCCTGACAATCTGCCAACTTGCCAGGCAATGATGCAATATCCAAAACACCCTTGCGTCTTGTAAGCTCACGAGCTTTGCGAGCAGCTTCACGAGCAGTAGCGGCTTCGATAATTTTTCCGACAATAATTTTTGCCTCATTTGGGTGTTCTTCAAGCCACTCTTGCAGTTTGTTACTAACAACGCTTTCAACCACCGGACGCACTTCTGATGATACCAATTTGTCTTTTGTTTGTGATGAAAACTTCGGATCCGGCACTTTAACCGACAGCACGCAAGACAAACCCTCGCGCATATCTTCACCGGTAATCATATCCTTATCCTTATTTTTTACCAAACCGTTTTCATTAATGTAATTATTAATGGTTCTGGTCAACGCGGCACGGAAACCGGCCAAGTGAGTACCGCCGTCTTTTTGCGGAATATTGTTGGTAAAGCACAACATACTCTCATTATATGCATTAGTCCATTGCATAGCCGCCTCGACTTGGATATCTTTATCCTCACCGGCAAAACTTATAACATTTTCATGCAAGGGAGCTTTTGATTTGTTAATGTGGTTTACAAATGCCTTCAAACCGCCTTCATAATGCATAACTACTTCACGTGGCTCTGTTCCGCGGTTATCAATCAACTTAAGATAAACGCCGGAGTTTAAGAACGCTTTTTCTCTGATAGCTCTTTCCAAAACATCAAAGTTGAACTCTGTCATTGTAAAAGTTTCGGGAGAGGGAAGAAAAGTAACTTCTGTGCCATGACGACCGTTGGCATCACCTACGACTTTAAGATGTTCGGTAACGTTACCATGAGAGAACATAGCCACATGTTCGTGCCCTTCACGCCAAATTCGTAATTTTAACCAAATTGACAAAGCATTTACGACTGACACGCCGACACCGTGCAAACCGCCGGAAACCTTATAAGAGTTATTATCAAATTTACCGCCTGAGTGCAGTTGTGTCATAATAACTTCTGCGGCCGAAACGCCTTCTTCTTTGTGCATTCCTACCGGAATGCCGCGTCCGTTATCACGAACGGTTGCCGACCCGTCCGGGTTCAAAATAATTTCGGTTTTATCACAATATCCGGCCAAAGCCTCATCAATAGCATTATCCAAAACCTCATAAATCATGTGGTGTAAACCGGTTCCGTCATCGGTATCACCTATGTACATTCCCGGGCGTTTACGGACAGCTTCCAAACCGTGCAGAACTTTAATTGAATCTGCATTATATTCTTGTTCTTCCTTGGCTATTTCGGCCTGCGACATTTCTACCATAATTGATATTTCCTTGTTGTTTCTTTAGACTAAATTTAAACTCTCATAACTATACAACATTTTGAAAAAAAACATAGCAAAAACTCACAAAAATTAACCGTTTTGTGTATATTTTTCATAGTGTTTAGCGGTTTTTTAATGAGCTTCAGTCCAATTATTGCCGATTCCGACTTCCGCAGTAAAATTCACGTCATAATTTACGGCATTTTCCATGGTTTGTTTTAGCAGTTTTGCTACTTCTTCAACTTCTGCTTCCGGAGCTTCAATTACCATTTCGTCGTGAACTTGCAATAAAATTTTTGACTTAAATTTTCCGTCAATTAAAGCCTTGCGCATATTATTCATTGCCCGTTTCATAATATCAGCCGCCCCGCCTTGCAATGGAGCGTTCATTGCCGCTCTTTCCGCAAAAGAGGCTATGCGCTGATTTTTATCATTAATTCCGGATATTGTGCATTTTCTGCCGAAAGGCGTTACTACATATCCGTGCTTACGGGCAAAATCGATACTTTTTTCCATAAATACTTTTATTTCCGGCATTTTTTCAAAATAAGCATCAATATATTGTTTAGCTTCAGCCGGAGAAACACCGATTTGTTTTGATAGTCCGTATTGCGAGATTCCGTAAATAACTCCGAAATTAATCGCCTTTGAGTGCCGTCTTATTATCGGTGTAACGTCTTCCCTTTTTAGTCCGAATACTCGCATTGCTGTTGCTGTATGCACGTCAATCTCATTGGCAAAAGCTTCTTTTAGAGCTTTAACATCGGCTAGTACTGCAAGCAGGCGTAATTCAACCTGCGAATAGTCCGCAGATATAAGCTTACAACCCGGCGCGGCAACAAAACATTGCCGGATCTTTTGCCCGTCATCACTGCGAATTGGAATATTTTGCAGATTCGGATTGTTTGAAGACAGCCTGCCAGTATTGACATTTGTTTGATCATAGGTTGTATGAATACGATTGCCTTTATCCAGTTGTTGGAGCAATGTGTCTGTATAAGTTGTTTTGAGCTTGTTTATTGCTCTCCACTCTAAAATTTTTGCCGGCAAAGGATGATTTTCGACCAGTTGTTCCAAGACATCCGCACCGGTTTGAAAATTGCCGCTAGTATGTTTTTTAGATTGCAGACCAAGCTTGTTGTATAAAATTTCGCCGATTTGTTTAGGTGAACCGATATTAAATGTTTCTCCGGCCAAAGCAAAAATTTCCTGTTCAATATCTTGCTGTCTTTTTTCAAGCTGTTTGCTAAATTCGGAAAGTTGCGCAACGTTTACCGTAACCCCGTTTTTTTCCATTTCAAACAATGTTGTCACCAACGGACGATCAAAATGTTCATATACGGTTACCATATGTTCGCTTAGCAAACGCTGTCTTAAAACTTCGCAAAGTCTGAAAATAAAATCTGCTTGTTCGCACATATAATTACACAGGATTTTTTCATCAACCTTATCGGGATTAATTCGCTGTTTTCCCACACCGAAAACCTCGTCCGGGTTTTGCCCTTTAATATCCAAAAACATTTCTGACAAAGTGGCGACATCATGACTATGGCTTGAAGAATCCAAAACATAAGACATAACCTCAATATCATCATAAGGAAAAATCGTGCAATTACCACTGCCCAGCATATCCAAGAAATGCATATCAAGTTTAATATTATGCCCGATTTTTAAAACTGATTGTGAGTTTAAAATCGGCAATAAGCATTCAAAGACTTTTTTTATACTCAAGCCGTGTTTTTTGTTCGGTGCGGCACTGAACAAATCAAAGGTTTGGTTTTGTGTTTCGTTTTCTAACGGAACATAGGCGGCGATTCCCTTGTCAACGGCAAGAGCAATACCGAGCGGAACATCAAAAACAGGGTTATTTCCTGTTGCCAAAACTTTAATTGACAACATTTGATTTTTCAAATTTTTAAGCCACAAAACCAAATCATTTTCGCTGTTGATTAAACGATAATCGATTCTGATTTCCGGTTTTTCGGATTCGGTAATAATTCCGGCTCTTTTACATTGCTCTTCCACCCATTTTGCCAACCGCAATTTAAGGCTGCTAAAACCGTATTTTTCAACAAAATTTTGCACCACCGCCAAATCCGGACAATGGAATTTGTAATATGGTACCGGATTTTCAACCGGAACATCATTTTTTAGGGTTACCAGTTCAAGAGATATTTTGGCGTTATCAATATTTGCCAATAATATCTCTCGGCGCTTGTTCTGTTTTATCTCTCCGGCATGAGCTAAAACTCCACTCAAAGAACCGAAAGTATTTACCAATTCTGCCGCGGTCTTCGGACCGATTCCTGGCACCCCTGGAATATTATCGGTGCTGTCGCCTGACAGCGCTTGCACATCAACAACCTTTTCCGGGTAAACACCGAATTTTTCTTTTACATCTTCAGGAGTAAAAAACTTATCTTTCATCGGGTCATAGAAAGTTACACCCGGACGAATTAATTGCATCAAGTCTTTATCTGCCGAAACCACAATAACTTCCATGCCGGCGTCAAGAGCCTGCTTTGCATAAGTTGCAATCAGATCATCTGCCTCATACCCCTCAATTTCCAAGTGATTCAGATTGAGTACGTCAACGACTTCACGAATAATCGGAAATTGCGGTACTAATTCTTCAGGAGGGTCTTTGCGTGTTCCTTTATAATCGGGAAAAATATCATTGCGAAAGTTTTTTCTCTTAGCGTCAAATAGCACTAAATTGTAGTTGCAATCAAATTTCGTGGACAGTTTCATAAACATATTAGTAAAACCGTACACGGCGTTAACCGGCGTTCCGTCAGGGGCTGTCATCGGTGGCAACCCATAGAACGCTCTGAAAATATAGCCCGAACCATCGACTAAACAGATTTTTTCAGCCATAAATAACTCTCCTTGATACAATCTGCTATAATATAATTTACAAACGCCGTTTAGCCAAGAATTTTTATCAAGTTTTTCTACTTTCGCCATGCATCTGCAACATGCTTAAAAGTCATTTTGGAGCTGACTAAAAAAGCATCAAATCGAATATCAAAATCATTAAATTGCGGGTGGTTTTTAACAAAATTTTCGGCAGCCTTCCAGATTCGTTGTTGCTGTTGGGGTAAAATCGCATAAGCCGCATCGTCAATGCTTGAACGCTTTTTTACCTCAACAAACACCAAGGTGCTTTTTCTGGCAACAATCAAATCAATTTCACCGGCGCCGGTTCTTTTTCCGGTAACATAGTTATGAGCTACCAGTTTGAAACCGTGCAATAAAAAATACACGGCGGCAAGCATCTCTGCGATTTTTCCGCTAATTCTATTATCCATTTTTTATTTTTACCGCCAGCTTATAGATATCGTTTTTATTTAGCTTATACTCTTCAACCGTTTCTTTTACGGCGGTTTTTAACGGCATATTTTTCATTTTAAACCGTAAAATTTGTTCAACATCAACTGCAGGGGTAACGCATTCAATCGGAGGAGCGACCATAAAAACAATCTCTCCTTTTGGGGGATTTTTTTCAAAATAAGCTATCACTTCATCTGCCGTCCCGGTCTTGCATTCCTCATGCATTTTAGTAATTTCTCTTGCTACTGCAAAATCTCGATTCGTAAAAATTTTCTTTGCAATATCAAGAGTTTTTAGCAATCTTGGTGCGGTTTCATAAAAAACCAATGTTGTGTTTATGTTGACCAATTCTTTAAATAAGTCCTCACGCGCTTTGTCTTTATTAGGTATAAATCCGGCAAACATAAAACGGTTAGTTGGCAATCCGGACATTTGTAAAGCGCAAATTATTGCACAACACCCCGGCACTACCGAAAACGAAACATTTTGTTCATGACATTGTTTTATCAGCTTATATCCCGGGTCTGAAATCAACGGTGATCCGGCATCGCTTACCTGTACCACGCACAGCCCTTGGTTGACTAAATCGATGACTTCTTGAGCTTTTTCCTGCTCATTATGATCGTGCAGGGTAATGAATTTTTTGCCGCTAAACCTGATGTTGAGCAAACCCAATAATTTTTTTGTAACTCTGGTGTCTTCACAAGCAATTACGTCTGCTTCTTTTAGCAGCATTTTTGCGCGCTCGGAAATATCCGAAAGATTTCCGATTGGAGTAGCAACAATATATAATCCGCTGGTCATTTCTTTGTTTACAATCCATGTTTTTTAATCTAGATTATTCGTATTGTTTTATATTTTGGGACAAAAAGCAAGTGTTTAAAAAAATTTACATTTTGGCGGTGGTAGCTATAGTTGCTTCATGCCGCTCTCCGATGGTTACGTCCACCAGTCGTTTTTCCGATAACACAACCCAAATCAGCGAGGAAACATTTATCACAAAATCGAGTTTCAGGGTTGGCGTTCTGTTGCCTTTGAGTGGTGATGCAGCAGCGGTCGGGCAGGGGCTCAGGAATGCCACCATGATTGCTCTTGAGGACATTAACAATCCCAATCTTATCTTGCAGTTTTATGACACCAAAAGCACACCCGAAGGCGCACGTGTTGCTGTAGAAAATGCTATAAATCAGCGCGTTAAAATGATTGTTGGTCCCCTGATGTCTAGCGAGGTTGAGGCTATATCTTACCAAACCCGTAAACACGATATTCCCGTAATTGCTTTTTCAACCAACGACGCTGTTCTTCAACCCCAGGTTTATACAATAGGTTTACTAATTGAAGAGCAGGTTAATCGCATAGTTTCTCATGCAGCTCAAAAAGGGCGTTCTCGTTTTGCTCTTTTGCTTCCCGATAATGCAACCGGCATAGCGGTTGCCAAATCAGCAGTAAAAGCTGCCAAAAAATATGGAGGCACCGTATCCAGAATAGCTTTTTATCCCCAGGAAACCACCGACTTTTCGGACATTATACGCAAAATGAGTGAATATGATCGCCGCTCTGCCTCAAACGGCAGCGGTGTAGACTTTGATGCGGTTATTGTTCCCGAAACCGGCAGCCGCTTAAAATCGGCAACAGCTATGTTCGGGTATTATGATGTCTTTTATCCTGACGTGATGTTTTTAGGCACATCAGTTTGGGAAAACACAAATCTTAATAAAGAAACAACTTTGAACAAGGCGGTATATCCGACTTTATCACGTAGCCATAGCGCATATTTTAACAAAAAATATCAATCAATGTACGGCACCTATCCGAGTGGCATTTTTGCCCTGGCCTATGATGCTGTGGCTCTGTCATCGGCACTTGCCAAGCGTAATCCCTACAACCTTGACGAGGCTATAACCAGTCCCGATGGTTTTGTAGGCATAAACGGAGCTTTTCGCTTTTTTGGTAATGGTAAAAACCAGCATAGTTTGGATATAATGCAAATTACTCCTTCGGCAGATGTTGTCATCGATTCGGCACCGCATAAGTTTATCACCGATCCTGAAACATTGGACAATATTGATGCCGCCTCTTTATATGACGGAAATTCTCCGTTGATTTTAGGCAAAAACCAACAAGAAGCCGAAACGGAAATTTTCGGTCGCCCGCTTAAGGGATACGTTGAGAATAACTCAATATATCAATATTAGTGGGATAGAGCAGATTTTTTACTTGAAATTAAGAACAAAATCTGCCCTTATTTGAATAATTGTTATGGAGGGCATCGGGTCAAGCGTTCGCCAACCCGGTCAGGTTCGGAAGAAAGCAGCCGTAACGAACCAGCCTGAGGTCGGTGTTCCTCCGCCTTTTTATTGATAGAGCATGTTATGGCAGAAGAAGAAAAACAAGACAACTATGTAGTTTTAGCCCGCAAATATCGCCCGCAAAATTTTGAAGATTTGTTGGGACAGGATGCTCTAGTTCAAACTCTTACCAATGCCATAAAATCAAACCGCTTACACCATGCCTACATTTTGACCGGAATTCGCGGCGTGGGCAAAACCACCACCGCCCGCTTGATTGCCAAGGCTCTCAATTGTGTTGGTCCTGACGGTAAAGGCGGACCGACAACACACCCTTGTGATGTTTGCGAAAACTGCAAATCTATTGCTGCCGGTCGCAATATTGACGTTTTGGAGTTGGATGCGGCATCTCGCACCGGCGTTGACGACATCCGTGATATTTTGGACGGTGTTCGCTACAAGCCGACCAATTGTCGATACAAAATATATATTATCGACGAAGTACACATGCTTTCCAAAAATGCGTTTAACGCCTTGCTTAAAACGCTTGAAGAACCGCCGGCACACGTCAAATTTATTTTTGCTACAACCGAAATTCGCAAAGTACCGATTACCGTATTATCACGTTGCCAACGATTTGATCTGCAACGTTTGCAAATTGATGACTTGATGAAATTGTTCAACAAAATTGTTGCTGCCGAAAATCTTAAGGCCGATGAAGAAGCTCTGCACATGATTGCCTCTGCTGCTGACGGCTCTGCCCGCGACGGGTTGTCTTTGCTTGACCAGGCGATTTCTCTCGGAAGCGGCAAAATACGCACCGATATTGTAAAAGAGATGCTGGGTATGGCGGACCGCGGACAGGCTTTTGAAATTTTTGATAACCTTATCAGCGGCAATATGAATGATTTGCTCAAAAAGCTTCAAGAGGTATACAAAAACGGAGCTAATCCGACAGCCATATTGAATGATTTAATAAACATAACCCATATGCTTACTAAGGTTTTGCTGATACCGGCCATATTAAACGACGAAAAACTTTCTGAAACCGAACGAGAATTTTTTAAAGCCGCTGCCTCCAAGACAAATGTTGCTCTGTTAGCAAAAATTTGGCAAATGCTGATTAAAGGTTTGAACGAGGTTCAAAATGCACCCGTGCCGATAGATGCGCTGGAGATGGTTTTGATTCGTATAGCTTATTCGGCAAACTTACCAACCCCAGCAGAACTGCTTGAGAGTGTAAAAAAAAAATCTAGCGTAACCGCTGCTGCTACTACTTCGTCAAAGTTAACTTCACAACCGGTTGTCGTCAATCAACCAGCCACGATACAGACATTGACATTTACAAAAATTAATGACTTTGTTAGGTATCTTGAAGACAATAAACAGGTGCGTCTTGCTTATACCATAAAAAACGATATAGAGGTTGTTGAATTTGCTGACGGAATAATAAAATTTAAAGCAACAGATCGGGTTTCTGCTGACGTTGTTCTGACAATTGATAAATTTTTGGAGACGGCAACCGGCAAAAAATGGAAAACGGATCTTGTACCCGGTGAAGTTGTTTTAAGCCTTGCCAATATTGAAAATGCGCAAAAAGAAGCTGATAAAAAAAATGTTGCTGAAAACCCTCTGGTAAAAGCGATTCTTGATGAATTCAAAGGAGCAAAAATTGAAACTCTTATGCGTAAAATAATCAACGATGAAGGTGAAATTTTTGAAGAAAACAATGATGAATTTATAAATGAGGATTTTAACTGATGATGAACATGCAAAGCTTGATGAAACAAGCACAAATGATGCAAAAAAAGATGAGTGAAGCTCAAGAAAAACTAGCCCAAAGCGAAGTTACAGGTGTCAGCGGCGGCGGGATGGTAAAAGTTACCGTTACCGGTAAAATGACCACTAAAAAAGTTGAGATAGATAAGTCTTTACTCAATCCAGATGAAAGCGACATACTTGAAGACCTTATTGTTGCTGCATGCAACGATGCACAAAACAAGGCCGAAGCCATGATGAACGACGGCTTAAAAGATGTTACCGGCGGTTTGAATTTGGGCGGTTTAAAACTTCCTTTTTAAGGATGATTCTCGTGGTCGGACAAGATATAGAAAAACTGATTAAACTCATATCGAAATTGCCTTCCTTGGGAACAAGATCGGCTCGCCGAATTGTTTTGCAACTCATTAAAAAGAAGGAAACATCTTTGTTGCCGCTGATAGAGGCAATGCAAGGCGTTGCAGACAACATAAAAACCTGTGAAATCTGTGGTAATTTTGACACAACATCACCGTGCTCAATCTGTTCATCTGAAAAAAGGGAAAAAAACACCATTTGCGTTGTGCAGGATGTTGCTGATTTATGGGCCATGGAGAGAACCGGATTCTATCACGGACAATATCACGTTTTAGGCGGAATATTATCGGCTCTTGACGGTGTTGCCCCGGAGGATCTGAATATGGATTCGCTGTTTATTAGAGCAAATAGTGAAGAAATATCCGAAATTGTTTTAGCACTTCCTGCGACAATTGATGGACAAATTACATCACACTATCTGGTATCAAAACTAAAAAACAGCAATGTAAAAATCACCAGTCTTGCTCAAGGGATTCCGGTTGGTGCCGAACTTGATTACATGGACGAAGGAACAATTCAACTGGCTCTTAATTCGCGCAAAGAGATATAATTATTCTGCCCCCATAAATCCTGAAATTTGCATACTATACAATTTTGCATAGGTCCCGTTTTTGGAAATCAGCTCTTCGTGAGTTCCCTCCTCAATAATTTTTCCTTTTTCAAAGACCAAAATCCGATCCATCTCACGCAAAGTTGAAAGCCTGTGAGCAATTGCCAAAACCGTTTTTCCTCTCATCAAATTATGCAATGATTTTTGAATGTGCAACTCGCTTTGGCTGTCCAGAGCCGAGGTTGCTTCGTCAAAAACCAAAATCGGTGAATTTTTAAGTATTGCGCGAGCAATGGCGATTCTTTGCCGCTCGCCTCCCGACAACACAATTCCCCTGTCGCCCACCTTGGTTTGGTATTTCTTGGCAAATTTATTGATAAAAATATCGGCATAAGCTTTCTTCGCCGCAGCATACACCTGTTTGTCTGCCGCTCTTATGTTTCCATAGCGAATATTTTCCATCAATGTTCGGTTGAACAAACAAACATCTTGAGGAATTGTTGCAATATTACGATGTAATGATTCTTGCGTAACTTTACGAATATCATGATCATTGATTTTTATGCTTCCTGACAAAACATCATAATATCTGCCGATTAGTTTTATAAATGTTGATTTTCCCGAACCGGACAACCCGACCAATCCGACTTTTTCACCGGCTGCTATTTTTATGTTCAACTTGTCAAACAGAACGTCTCGGTTTGGGTATGCAAAAGTTACGTTTTCAAAACTTATGGCGGCTTTTTTCACATTAAGGCTATCTGCATCTTTGCTATCAACAATTTCCGGTTCAACCGCAAGTGTCTCTAACGCTGAAGAAATATTTCCGAGCATTTTGGAAATATTGTTATATGCCCACGACATATTAAAAACCGTATACGAAACATTTACAAACACACCGTTTACAAAAATAAACTGTGTTGTATCTATATTTCCGGTTTTGAGCATATAGATTGAGAAAAAAATAAACACTATCAACGAAACATTACTAACTAGGAGTTGGGTGATTCGAATAAACCCCATAACGTTTTTTTCGGTTGTTTCCGCCTTGCGCAATTGTCGCAAAGATTTGAGCAAATTAAACCGTTCAAAACTGAAATTGGCAAAACTTTTTATTTCACTGTAGTTGGAAATTGCATCAACAACCATACCGTTTGCAATGCTGCTCAAGCGCCCGGTTTCTTTACCCCAAAACCGCCTAATTTTTCCCAGTTTTATGCTGATAAGGATAACCGCCACCACCCATACAACAATAAAAGCCGTATAGTAAAGACTTATCCATGACAAAACGACAACTGTTGCAATCAGCCTGAACAACATATGCATGGATTCAAAGCAAAAATTTATAAAATCGGTAGTATTATTTGCCAAGATATTTACCTTATGCGATATATTTCCGGTCATCTCATTTGCAAAATAAGCCATTGACTGCCTGTTTACATATTCAAAAGTATCACGAACCACCATGGTTTTTATTTTTGGAATAAACTTAGCCAAGACAAACATTGAGCTGTCGGATATTATAACGGAGATAAACATTATTGCCGCAAGCACGGTTGCATAAAAAATAATATTATTCCAATATAAATCATCAACCGGGTGTCCGGCTACAACATCATATATTTTTGCCAGCAAATAAGGCTCAATGACTTCTGAGACCTGTCGCACGATTACGCAGAATGCTAGCACCAAAAAAGCTAATTTAAAAATTTTAAGATATTTCCAGATAAATCTAAATGCAGTCTTTTCCATTTTTTTAACTCAAAATTGACAGTTTACAGATATTATATTATTATGACGATTAAGATAAGTTTAACTTGAAGGGATTGGTTATGGAAACACAATACTACACAGTCGTTGAAAAACAGGACTTTTTTGAAATTATTGAAAATAAGTACGGCGAACTGGCAATATTTATTGATGCGCGCGATGGTTCTCCGGTCAACCCCGTCTTGGAATATGACGGCAAAAAAACCGCCCTCTTAAAACGTGATGGACGATTGGCTGTTAAACTCGATAACATTGATGAAGAAACCAAAGGTCCCCTTGCTGAAGCTGAGTTTGTCATGATTGTGGAGCTGCAGGGCAAAATGGTTGAACGCGTTTATGCTGTTCCGGTTGACAACGTTGAAGAAATTGTTTTCAAGGGACGCCAAACCCGCGCTGACGAGCTGGTTATGGCAAAAAGCAAAGAAGATGTTATAAAAAGTTTTGGTGCCATTCATTCCTGGTTTGGCGGAAGCACAGAGAAGAAATAGGAACAAAAAATGCTTGGATTGGTATTGGTTACACACGGAAATTTAGCAAAAGAATTTGTATCGGCAATGCAGCATGTTGTAGGCAAACAGGAACAGGTGGAAACTGTTTGCATAGGTCCTGATGACAACATGGAGGAGCGCCGTGGCGAAATACTCAGCAAGGTCGAAAAGGTTAATACCGGGGAAGGCACCATAGTTTTGACAGATCTTTTTGGCGGTACGCCGTCAAATCTTGCAATCTCCATAATGGACAAAGCCAAGGTTGAAATTTTAGCCGGTGTAAATTTGCCGATGCTAATAAAAATAGCATCGCTCCGCAAAGAGAAAAACCTTAAAGATACAGTGCTCGGAGCGCAAGAAGCCGGCAAAAAATATATTAATATCGCATCGCAATTATTGGGCATGTAAAATGAGTGTTTGCAAAGAACTTGAAATAAAAAATCGTAAGGGATTGCACGCACGTGCCGCTGCGGCTTTTGTTAAAACTGCCGAAAGTTTTAACTCCGAAATTCAGGTTGAACGTGTCGGACAAAAAGTGAGTGGCTGTTCCATAATGGGCTTAATGATGTTAGCGGCATCACAGGGAACATCAATCAAGGTTACAGCCACCGGAGATGATGAACAGCAGGCTATGGATGCAATATCTTCTTTAGTCGATAACAAATTCGGAGAAGAATAAACTATAGCCTAATGTTAGTTGAAAAAACGCAAAAATAACCTAAATCTGTTTTTGGATTTAGGTTATTTTTTTAGGAGTATAACAATGAGCATATGTGGTGGAACCCAAAAAACGACAAAAGAAACTGATGCAAAACCGGCGCCGAAACCCGAAAGCAAAGAGCAGGGGTGCGGCTGCGGAAACAAAAACAAATAACTGAAAGCCTCTCGCAAGAGAGGTTTTTTATTTGAATGCGTCTACACCGATTCTCCCGATTAATGGCAGTTTTATTGCCGGTCGGTACCAATCAATGCCAAAATTCAAACCAAGGATTCCTATTTCGATTCCCTCAATCTTTCCTATTTCAAACGACAATATTCCCCATAAAGAAAACTTGTATCCTGTTCCGCTGGCGGTAGGAGCCACGAAAGTTTTTTGCCCGATAAAATCTTTACCTATCGCGGTTGGCGGAAGTTCTTTGGTCAGTTCCGGAACATTGCGCACAATATGCTCAACAAACGTATTGCTGTTTGGTCCTGGCCATAGGGTGTATGTGGTTTTATAAGGATAGCTTTCAACGGCAGCCTCAATTTTTGGAATAGCTGTTTCTGCTTCTTCACCAATCAGGCTTTGTAACAGCTGCGGTTTACGTCCGTACCAATATCTGTCCGGCAAATCCGGGTGAGCATAAATGGTGGTTTTTTCATAAAACATATTCCAACCGGTTACCTGATAAACGGTGTAATGATCGGCGTTCTTTTTCTTGACAGCAATCCATGGGTGTATGGCAAAATATCCGCGCCAATTATAAACTCGTGCAATATAAACCTGAACTACGGCCTCCCGAGTTTCTTCGGGTTTTGGGGCAATGTTTGCGCTATTTCTATTTGCTGTTTGCCAATTAACATAATTAAAAGTCATGTCATAAATCAAAAAGGCGCACAAAACAATTACGACAATCCACACAATGTCTTTTTTCCTTAATTTTTTCATATTTGTATTACCATGTTGTTTTTGACTTCAAAAAAGTCTGCATCATTTTTCATAGAACTGAAAATATCCCGATCTGTCGAGGTAATCCATGCTTGCAGACCGAGATCTTTAATTTTATTGAGTAAGGCTTCTCGCTTTATGTCATCAAGATGAGCCGCAACTTCGTCCAACAACAATATGGGAGCAAATCCCTGATATAAAATTTGGCATTTTGTTTGCGCCAAAATAATGCTTATCAGTAAAGATTTTTGTTCTCCGGTAGAGCAGAGTTCTGCCGGCATGCGTTTGCGTTTATATGTAACCTTAAAATCAGTACGATTCACACCGTCAACGCTGTCGTTATATAAAATATTGCGCCGTTCTTTTTTTAGTTTATCAATATAAAAATCTTCAACATCTACTGCGGGCATTTTATCAAGCATTTTTTCGATTGTTCCGCCCAGTTCCAAAATCACATTTGGAAAAACATCATCAGGTTCGTTTTCAATAAAACTGTTCAACCGTGCTATTTGCTCACGGCGTGCCGCGGCAATTGCCACCCCGATAGCTGCCATATTTTCTTCGATTCCCTCAAGCCATGCGTTATCGGCCCGACCGTTTGTGCTTTTAATAAGCTGATACCACTGTTTATAAAGATGCTCAAAATTAGCAGTTCTTTTTGCGTGCTCATTATCAAACGCAAACACCAATCTGTCTAAAAAACTCCTGCGTGGTTGCGAGCCTCCGCGGAACAACCTGTCCATTTGCGGTGTTAGCCATATTGCGGAAACATACTTCCCGAGCTCACCCTGCGAGGAAACTTTTTGCCCGTCAATTTTTACAATCCGTTTATTATAACCGTTGGTTTCATCATCGTCTTTTATGGCGTTTTCAACCGCTGTTCCTATCTCGAAATCGTCGCCGTTTTTATATACCATTGCCGAAACCGCCCAGGAGCCGTTTGACGGCTGATAATCATTTTCCACTACTGCGGGTGTAAATCTTCTTATATCTGCTAGTCTAGCCCCTCTCAACCCTCTTCCCGGCGTTAAAAAAGAAACCGCTTCCAAAATATTGGTTTTTCCGCTCCCGTTCTCTCCGGTAATAATAATCGGTCGCAAATTTGTATTCAGACGCAAAAAAGCATAGTTTCTAAAATCAGTTAAAGTCAGGCGCGTAACACCTGACTTTTGACTGGTAACTGACTGTATATTTTGCGCTAGACTATCCAACTTAAACCCTCATCGGCATTAATACATAAATTGCGCTTGAGTCTGAAGTATCGTGTATAACCGACGGTGAGGAAGCATCAGAAAAGCTGACTTGTACAGCCTCACCCTTGATTTCTGATAAAATATCTAACAAATAACGGAAGTTATATCCGATTTCCAAAGATTCTCCGTCGTACTTTGCATCAATCTCTTCCAATGCGGAACCCAAATCTGGACTTGTAGTTGTAATTACAATTTTGCCGGTCTGTGTAATCATTTTAATTGCGCGAGTGCGCTCAGCCACTACCGAAACACGATCAACGGCATTTGCCAATTCTTTTACCTGAACCTCAAGCAGTTTATCTGTGTCTGTCGGAATAACACGCTCATAATCAGGATAAGTCCCGTCAATCAGTTTTGAGGTGAGGGTAACCTCCTCAAGTGTAAAACGAACTTTGTTATCAGACAAAGCAACGGAAATATTTTCTGCCTTGGTGTCATCAAGCAGTTTGCGAACTTCGCTTACGGTTTTTCTCGGAATAATAACGCCTGCTATTTTTTCAGCGCCAGTCGGCAATGGAGATTCTACACAAGCCAAACGGTGTCCATCGGTAGCAACAACGCGCAAAACTTTGGTCGCTCCCTCACTCTTCGCATGAACATAAAGACCATTCAAATAATACCGTGTTTCCTCGGTTGATACGGCAAACTGGGTGCGATCGATAACATCTTTAAGTTCTTCTCTTGCCATACTGAAATTAATCGGCAACTTATCGCCGGCAATAACCGGGAAATCCTCAACACCGATTGTTGAAAGCGCAAATTTTGAGCGTCCTGAAGCAATGGTTAATTGTCCCTTGTCATCAGGAAAAGTCAACTCAACTTCAGATCCGTCTGACAGCTTGCGAACAATGTCATATAGCATATGAGCAGGAGCGGTGGTTGCGCCTGTCTCGGCAATTTTGGCATCGACAATCTCGGTAATTTCTGTATCCATATCGGTCGCTTTAAAGCTTATACCGTCTCCGAGGGCTTCAATACGAACATTTGACAATACCGGAATGGTATTGCGTTTTTCAACAATACTTTGAATATGACTCAAAGTTTTTAATAAAATAGCGCGTTCAATAACAAATTTCATAGCATTATTCCGAAAAAATTAAACTATGGGTAGATTCCTACCCTCTGCAATAATAGCACAATATATTGCTTTCAAAACTTAAAAGAGTAAATATTCAACAGCTTTTTTACAGATTCGCTTACAATTTGTATTTGTTCAAAAAATTACAAATCGGTAAAAACAATTTGTCCGGCAATTTGTCTTTTGCAAACCATTGCCATTTTGCGCATTTGTCAGGTTCTTTAAGCTCTGGTTTACCGACAAAATTCGTTGTTTTTAATATAACGGTAACATAATGCTTTCCGCTTTCTTTGAAAAAGTCGTTTGTAACTCCGCAAACCGTCAAATCTTTTTTATCTAAAACTAACCCGGTTTCTTCAACAGTTTCGCGAGTTGCGGCATCTTCAAAATCTTCTCCGTATTCAACATGCCCTCCCGGCGGACACCATGTTCCCGCTCCATGTTTTGATTTTCTCAACCCTAACAACAGTTCATCTTTGTCATTATAAATCAAAACACCAACACCGACTTTTATTATCTTCTCTTCCATTAAACCTCTCATAAAAAAGCCGGAATAAATCCGGCTTTGCTTCTTTATGCCTCTAAAGACCGGCGCAAAATTTCAACACTCTCGGCAACACTTGAATCCTCTTTTATGAGCTCTTCTACTTTACGCACTGCGTGCATAACGGTTGTGTGATCACGGTCAAATTTTCTTCCGATTTCAGGTAACGAACGCAAAGTTAAAAGCTTTGCCAAATACATTGCAATCTGGCGCGGTCTAGCCACTGTTCTGGCTCTACGTGAAGACTGCATTTCTTTAACCGATATATTGAAGTGCTCGGCAACTTTTTTCTGAATTTCATCAATGGTCGTCCTGCGGTCATAAGAGCGCAACATGTCTTTCAATACATCTTGAGTGTTTTCAAGAGTTATTTCTTTGCCCGGTAACAATTGTGTATGAGCAATTATACGGCGCAAGGCTCCTTCCAACTCACGAATGTTTGATGTAATTTTTTGAGCCAAAAATTCAGCAACTTTTTGTGGCAACTCACAGTTCAACTGTTTAGCTTTTGCCTGCAAAATACCGATTCTGAGATCAAAATCAGTCGGATGAATGTCAGCAACCAATCCGCATCCCAAACGAGAACGCAGACGGGTTTCGATTCCCTCCAAATCGGATGGAGATTTGTCTGCTGAAATAATAATCTGGCGACCTTCTTCTATTAATGAATTGAATGTGTAGAAAAATTCTTCCTGTGTAGTATCTTTTCCACCCATAAATTGAACATCATCCACCATCAACACATCAACAGATCTGAACTGTTCTTTAAAGGCAGCTGTATCCTTGTAGCGCAGAGCTCTTACAAATTTATACATAAACTTTTCGGCAGAAAGATAAACAATGTTTTTATTCGGATTTCTTTGTTTAATTCTCCAAGCAATTGCGTGCATAAGGTGGGTTTTACCAAGACCTACGCCGGAATATAAGAACAACGGATTAAACGGTATATCATCAGATTCCGCAACCTTTCGGGCTGCCGCATAAGCAAACTCGTTAGTTTTTCCGACAACAAAATTTTCAAATGTATACTGAGGATTCAGCGGAACCGACAGCGACTGATTTGCATCGGAAACATAACCGGTTTCTTGCTGAATGTTATTGACGCCAGACTGATAAATATTTTGCGGAGCCGGACTTTGTGAAATTTTTTTCAATAAGGATCTGCATGTTGAATTATGAACACCGGTCATAATGCCTTCATCTGCAGCCTGAACAATAAAATTAATACTTTTTATATTTGGATTCTTTTTTCCCCATATTTTATGGATTCTGTCAGAGTAATTTGTGATAACCCAGTTGCGCATAAAACGCGTCGGAACACTAATGTTCATTACTCCGCTGGAGAACGAGCTTATGCTCAAAGGTTTCAACCAACTGTCAAAAGCCTTTTCTCCGACCTCTTGTTTTAATTGCGAGCAAATTTGTCCCCATTCGCTTTGGACATCTTCGTTGTTGTTAGTAATTGCTTCGCCAGCCATTATCTTCGCATCCTTATAAGTAATAGGTTAAAACAAAAATATTTTCATCCTCGATGTATATCGATTTGATGGTCAGATGATAAAAGGTTAAAAAATAAAAAACAACAGAACAATTAGCGAACATTGTAATTAAAGTTCTTGACATAATATTTTTGTGAGTCGCCCAGATTCTCTATATTTTGAGCCATTTAAAAAGCAAAAAATCACGCACCCGATTCAACAGGTGGTGATTTTTTACTGAAAATATTTTTCACAAATTAGAGAGCTTTAATTTTCGCAGACAGACGAGAAATTGTTCTCGATACGGTATTGCGGTGCATAACACCCTTATTTACGGCTTTCATTAATTCAGATTCTGCGGTAACAAAAGCGGTCTGAGCCAAAGCTTTATCTTTAGCTGCAACGGCTGCTTCAACTTTCTTTACAAAAGTGCGAACTCTGCTTCTGCGGGCACCGTTAATCAGCGCGCGCTTGCTGTTTCTTTTGATTCTTGTTTTTGCCGATTTATGATTGGCCATTGTTCTTTATTCCTTAAAATTAAGTTAATTAAAAAATTTTCTGATATGCTTTATAAACTCTTATAAGCTGTTAAGTCAACACAATTTTTTGCAAAAATGAGGTTTTTTTATTTTTTTTCGAGCATTTTTTCAAGATTGTTTTTATATTCGTTTGAATCAAGAGCCGACTTATAAATTTGCTTTTCGATGTCAAGCCCTTCTTCCAAATCGGTGTTTCCTACAGCAGTCCTGACCAACTCTTTTGAGGTGTTTGTCGCCATCTCCGGCATTGATGCAATAATTTCCGCTTCTTTCATGGTTTCATCATGCAAATACATTAACGGAATAATTCTGCTGACCAACCCTATCTTGTCTGCTTCTGCTGCGCCCATGGCTCGCCCCGATAAAATCATCTCCATAGCTTTTGCCTTGCCCACAGCCCGTGTCAATCGCTGTGTTGCGCCAAACCCCGGGACTGTTCCGAGACTCAAATCAGGTACGGCAAACCACGCATTGTCTGCACAAAGCACTATATCCCCGGCGAGAGCCAACTCTAACCCGATTCCTATTGCATATCCGCTGACTTCGGAAATAACCGGTTTTTTAATGTCGGCAATCTCATCAAAATTATCAATCATGCCCTCAAGCATTGCGGTATCCGCGTTTTTAACAAATTCAGTTGCGTTGATTCCCGCTGAAAAAGCCTTTTCCGATCCGCGTAAAACAATGACGCGTACTGCATCGTCATTATCAAGTTGTTCCATTTTTGCGGCAAGATTTTTCAAAACGTCCGCATCAACAAAATTCAAATCATTATCACTGGACAATGTTATAAGTCCGATTCCATTTTGTTTTTCAACTTTAATATCTGTCATGACTGTGTCCTAATCTTTGCTTTTTAATGTCATTCTTACCAAAAGCGGATTGCTTTTTTCCATAGCTATATCCAAAACTTCCATATCGCGTTCAAAATGTAAAGAGTTTTCTTTTTTTCCAACAAATTTCCACCCCAATTGTGGCAAAGTATTTTTGTAAAAGTCTGCAACTTTTGCAAAAGAAACTTTTTTTGAACTTATATAAGCCTCATTAAACCGGCTTTCATCATTACCGAAAGAAATGCTCGCACTGTGAATTTGCGATGTTTTCTCGGGAAGCGGAATATCATCCATTCCGTCAACAAATTCAGCTCCGAATGCCGATGATGTCGTTAAAAACAATATTGCCAATAATGTATTTAATATTTTCATGTTTCCTCACTTTTGCAAAGTCGGACAATAAAAGGTTGATCGTCCCGATTGAACCGTTTTGTGGATTCCTCCGGTATTTTTTATGTCGCAGACACAGTTTGGGCAACGCTGTCCGGTTTTATTATATACGCAGTGCAGATTTTGAAAATATCCCAAACTTCCATCAGGCTTATGATAATCCCGCAAAGTAGAGCCACCGTTATCAATTGCCTTTTGCAATACAATGCGGGTGTTTTGAATAATTTTCCTACACTCAATTAGCGAAATTTTATCAGATTCCCTCAACGGAGATATTTTTGACATATACAATATTTCCGAGGCGTAAATATTCCCGATTCCGTTTACGATTGATTGGTCAAGAAGAGCGGTTTTGACGGGAATTTTTTTGTTTTTAAATTTTTCGTGTAAATATTTCTCGCTTAAATCCTCATCAAACGGATCTTTCCCCATATTCCGCAAACACTTAAACTCGGAGAGTTTATCGGTTGGAGCGTACAAGAACAAACCGAACCTGCGCGGATCATTATACACCAAACAACCATTATTTGTCTGGAGTACAATATGATCATGCTTTTCCAAAACATCAGGAACGTTTGCAAATGTTTTTATTCTTCCGCTCATTCCCAAATGCCAGACAATCGAAAGGCTGTTGCTTAAATCAATAACGATATATTTGCCGATACGACGATAGCGGTTAATTTTTGCGCCGGCAATTTTAGATTCCGTATCAGCGGGCACGGGGGCGCGAAATTTTCGATTGCGCACGGCAACATCAACAATCGTGGCTTTTCCTATAAATTTTTCGATTCCGTTTTTTACTGTCTCGACTTCGGGTAATTCAGGCATTCTTAACATCTCCCAACTATCGGTCAGTATAAAATATAGAGTTTTTTTTGCAATTAATTATTTGAAACTATTGTATTGTTGTTACAATTTCATTTATAAAAGATTTGCTGCCCATGCCGTGGCGCCTGGTTTTTATATTTCCCAGAGAAGATTTGTTATAAAAGTACAGCATAATAAAAAGCCTGGTATAATATGTCAGACCGAGTCCGCAGTGATTACTGTTTTCCATAACTTCCAAAAAGTCATTTCTTGATATTTGTTCTTTATCACAAATCAAATCAAGCAACTCCCATTCGGTAGAGCATAACCGCATACTGGTGCGCCGATTGTTGATAAATAAAACCTTATTTAGTAGTTTGGTCATTTTTACAACCTTATTATAACACTATTGCCATAAATTCGGATAAAGAGTATATTAAAATAATATGCAATACAACTAAAAAAAGAAAAAAAATAACAACAAATGATAAAACGTGTAAAAAATATAAGGAGCAAATACTATAATCCTCAGCGCGAAAGTCGAGGATGTAAGTGCGATTTTCCCGGTTGCGATAAAGCCGGAGAATTTCGTGCACCAAAAGATCGTTCCCTTAAAGAATATTATTGGTTTTGTCTTGAACATGTTCAGGCATATAACGCCAAATGGAATTATTATGACGGTGAATTTGATGAAACCGAAGAAAAAAAGCAAAGTTCCCGCATGCATTTCGGTTCATTTAAATCTCGTGTAAAATACCAGTTTGGATACGATTTTGCCGATGATTTTGATTTTTTTAACACTTATTCCGATAACTACATACCTCACCGTCCGATGTCTCCGGCGCATGACGATTCTTTAAGTATTATGGAAATAACAGAGGAAGAACTCTCGATTCCATTGTTAAAAAAACAATACAAAAAGCTGGTAAAAAAATATCATCCGGACTTAAATGGCGGCAACAAAGAAGCTGAAGAAAAATTCAAACGCCTGACAATAGCCTATCAGACACTTTTGAAAGAACTGTCTTAAGCCCGTTTCCTTCTCATCAAAATTTTAATTACCCCACTTCCACCATCTTTAGGTTGCGGATGAGTTATTGCTAAAATAAGCGGGCGAATTTCCGGCAGATTAAGCCATTGCGGTACTCGTTCTTTTAATACTCCGCGAGTTTTAAAAAGATCATTATCGTTTTCAACGTGCAGCCCTTTACCGGTAATAATCGCCACACATCGTCTGCCCTTAATATACGCATTTTTGACAAAGTTTAGCACTCTATCATAAGCGGCATCTTCGGTGCACCCGTGCAAATCGAGTTCTTCTTCAATTTTGAAACTTCCGTCCTTAAATTTTTTTGCGGTATTTGCATCAATATCTGCGGTTTTGCCGAACTCCAAATCCTGTAAATGATTTCCGTGATAAACAGTATTTGCCGATACTTTTGGGATTATACATAGATTCTTAGTTTTTCTTCCGGTTTCGCGCGGAGATTTTTTCAGTGGGGCAACTCCTTTGATTGCCTCATTCCAAGATTCGTCATTATCAAAGTCCATCGTGTTGTCCTTTAGGCAACAAAATAAAATATTGTCCGACGGAATTCATGCTGCCCGCTTGTGCCAAAACGTCATCACCGCCACTGCCCCAAAAATAGTCGCCGCGAACCACGCCCTTTATTGCACTGCCGATATCCTGAGCAACTACAAGTTTTTTAATTGCTTTTCCATCAGGTTTTTGCGTAACCAACCAAAGTAAGCTACCCAAAGGTATGACATCACGATCGACAGCCAGACTCCGTCCTCCCTGCAAAGGAATACCGAAAGCACCGACCGGACCGGATTCTTTTATAACTCTGTGAAAGATGTAACGACGGTTTTGCTGCATATATTTTTTTGCTTTTTCGGGGTTGTCGTTGAGCCATTTTTTTATCTCAATCATATTGGCTTTTCCAGCGGCGAGCTCTTTGTTTTCAAGCAATATGCTTCCGATTCCCCTAAAAGGCAAACCGTTATTGTCTGCATATCCGATACGAACTTTTTTGCCGTTATCCATTATTGCTACGGCAGAACCTTGTATTTGCATAACATGCACATCAACAATATTGTCAGCGTACATCAAAACCGGCGCAGATATGCCGCTATTTTCAATTGCTGCTCGGTCAAAATAGGGCACAACTTTCTTTTTATTTACTCTGCCTACCAAACGTCTGTTAGGCAAGGATTCGTCAAAATCTTTTAAGTTAATTTCAACCAAATCGCCGGGTACGCCGTAAACCGGATATTTATATTTTCCGTGCTTATGAAAAGAAGCATTAATCTGCGATTCGTAGTACGAAGTAAATTTGCCGTCTGCATCGCCGTCATTCAGTACCAAAAACGGGCGAAAATTATGCTCGATAAAATTACGAACATCGTTATCATTTTCAAAAGTTTTTTTTGCGAATTTCTCACAAATTTTTTGGTATAGTTTGGTATCAACTTTTATTGCACTGTTTCCCAACCAATCGGTTTTTATACTCTCGATTCTTTTGCAGTTTTTTTGCAGATTTTCGCGCATTTCACTCAAATTATCCTGTTTCCAGCCGTCCAACTCGTCAAACGCTACTGCCTGAAGTTCAGGCTTTGCGCCTGATGTAACAGACAATTCATCAGGTTTTTGCTCTTTTTTTTGAGGACAAGCCGTTAGTAAAAATATCAGTAATGCCAGGGCTATTTTTTTCATTTTTTCGTAGACACCAAAATCCAGTTAGGGGAGGTTGCGTTAATGCTCTTTTCAAAAGTCCAGATATCGGTAATTGACTGAATAAAGTTTTCATCTCCCTCAATTACGTTACCGGCTGCATCTTTCAGGACATTTGCCTGTTCGCTCACAAACCGTACGGCAATTTGTGCGTTGCTTTTGTCATCAATTTTTGCGTTAATGATTTCTGCCGAATTAAAACCGACAAAATCAGTTTCAGCGGTGATACCGTCGGCTTTTCGTTGTTTTATAATTTCATCAAATTTTTTAACCAAATTTTTTCCGACAAGTGTTTTCAATGTCGTTGTGTCGCCACTTGCAAACGAGGTTATAATTATTTCAAAAGCACGCTTTGCGCCGTTTAAAAATGATTCCTGATTAAATCTCGGAATTTGACGCAAAACTTTTTCTGTTTCAGTCAATTCAGAACTTGATTCGGCGTTTAATTCACCACCGTTAACGGTATTTTTTTGTGAGTGCTTCAAGTTTTCTTTCATTAATATGTCAAAGATTTTCTCGGCACTTTCCTTGCTGATAGGACGCGTTTCGGTGGGCCTTGTTCCTAATATGCTCCATAATTTTTGGAAAACAACTGCAATAACCAGCAGCAAAATTAAAATATCTAAAGCCATCATATCCTCTTTATAAAAGCCGTTATTTGCCTATAATATAGCTAAAATGTTAATATTATCAACCTATTTGTTTGACCTGTAAAAAATATTTATTATACTCTAATCAAATAAAGAACAAGGAGAATACAAATGGATGAACAGTCTGCAAAAACAGCAATAGCTATTCACGGGCAATTTATTAAAGATTTGTCGTTGGAAATTCCGCACGCACCGGAAATATTTGCCGAGATTAAAACCGCCCCGAAAATGGACGTGCATATTGACGTAAAAACTGAGCCTAAGGGTAATAACATGTATATATCTCAACTCGATATATCCATGACCGGAAAAGTTGAAGAAAAAACTTTATTTGTTCTTGAGCTTTCTTATATGGCATACGCTGAAGTAAATGTTCCGGAAGAACACCTGGAGCCAGTTTTGATGGTTGAATTGCCTCGCCTTATCTTCCCATATGCGCGTAACGTGGTTACTCAATGCCTGTGTGAAGGAGGTTTGCCCCCGTTTATGCTTAATCCGATAGATTTTGGAGCTATGTATTTAGCCCGCAAACAAGCAGAAACAGCCAAAAAAGATGCATAAGATTTTACAATAAAAAACGCCCGCAAAAAGCGGGTGTTTTTTTTATTTTTTCTTACGCCGATGAGTTAACTGAGGTCTTTTGGGTTTTTCGGATCCGATTGCCAGTTTATCTTCCTGTCCGAGAAGAGAATTAATAATATCCATCGGATTCTTGCCCTGCGAAAGCTGCTGTTTTGCAACCTCTGATGCAACAGACTGTACTACCGCATTACGAAAAGCATTTTGCGCCTCGATTCTGCTTTGCTCGGCGATTCGATTTTCTTTTTCGGTAAATTTACGATGAAAACGTGCAAATTCATACAAGGGATCGCCGCCGCGCTGATACGTATCAAGCCCGGTTAGGCGCGTTTTTTCATCAACCAACGCCTTAATCCCGCCACACTCGTTATCGCGATATAACTTCCAGTCCTCAACAATATTCCAACTTATTGCTTCACGAACATTAAATGGATCAATTTCTCCGAACTTAATTTCTTTAACATTGTTTGAGTGGTGATAAATTGTAATGTTTTTTTCGAAGAATTCTTTGCTCTCTTTTACTTTCCGTCTTGGATTTGTAAGCGACTGACACAGACAAAAAGCTACTAATGCAGTCTTAAATTCCTCATTACTCTTGTACATAATTTTAAGCGGTTCGCGCATAACTTCTGGTGTTTGCAGCACCAATCTTACGCAATAATCACTCAGATTTTGCAATGCATCAATTTGATCAGGATACAACTCAACTTCACACGCAATTGTGCATGTAAGCGCCTCGTCTACCAAATTTTGAATATCGCCTTGCTCCATCTACAAACCCTCTTTAAGAAACGGTCTGAATGTTTCAACCATTTTTAAATATACATTTTTCTTAAATTCTACAATCTTTTGTGGTGTTTCGTCAATATCAACCCACTTCCAATTTTGAAATTCAGGCTCGGCTGTTTGTAAATTAATCTCTGATTCGCTCCCGATTAAACGGAATAAAACCCAGTTCATCGCCTGCCCTTTTTTATGAAAACGTTTGGCGACTTTGGGAGGAAAGTCATATTTTAGGGGAGTATCGATTATTGCAACCACCTCCGTTGAAACCACAGATGTTTCCTCTGCAAGCTCACGTTTTGCCGCCTCTACAATCGATTCTCCTTCCTCGATTCCTCCTTGTGGAAACTGCCACTGACCGCGCAAATCAGCCCGCTCGCACCATAGCACCGAATTATTGCTGTTGCACAGAACAATACCCACATTACTTCTATACTGGTCAGTCATGGCAAGCCGTTATTTTTTGCTGTAAATACTCAACGCTCTGATTGTATCAACAGCGCGTAGCAGTTGGTAGTCTTTTTTCAGTTCGTCATCTTGAACATTACTGTTCTTGGTGTCTTTTTTGTTTTCTGCCGTTTCGTTTTTCAAGGCGTTTTTCAATTCGGCCTCACTGATAGTTAAACCATCGGTATTGATTTCTTCCAGCTTTGCCGGTTTGACTTCAATGTCAGGCTCTATACCTTTTGCCTGAATAGAACGTCCGGAAGGTGTATAATAACGAGCGGTGGTCAAACGAATGGCTCCATATTTGCCAAACGGAATAACACTTTGAACCGAGCCTTTTCCGAACGATTTTTCGCCTAAGATAACTGCGCGCTTATGGTCTTGCAAAGCCCCGGCAACAATCTCCGATGCTGAAGCTGAACCATCATTAATCATAACCACAATCGGCAATCCGTCTACAATATCACCTTCTGTCGCGGTATATTTCAGAGTATCTTCTTCGTTGCGCGCCCGGGTAGAAACAATTTCTCCCTCGTTCAAGAATAAATCAGAAACTGCTACCGCTTGATCCAATAGGCCTCCGGGGTTATTGCGTACATCTAAAATAACGCCTTTAATGCCGTTTTCGGTTTTCTTTTGCATCTTAGCGATTTCTTTTTGAATTGTTTGGTCAGCATCTTCGCTGAACGATGAAATACGAATATAAGCAATATCTTCCGCTTTTATATCACTCTTTATTGATTGAATTTTTATTTCTTCACGCTTTAAAACAACATCAAAGGGTTTTTCGCTGTTACGACGAATTGTTAACTTAATTTTTGTTCCTGGCTTGCCACGCATTTTATCAACGGCCTCGTTAAGAGTCATGCCGATAACCGGTGTTCCGTCGAGCGAAATAATATAGTCGCCGGGTTGCAATCCGGCTCTGAACGCCGGAGTATCATCAATCGGCGACACAACTTTAACAACACCGTTTTCCATGGTTACTTCAATTCCCAAACCGCCAAATTTTCCCTGTGTTTGTTCGTTCAAATACTTAAAACTTTTTGCATCTAAAAAGCTGGAATGCGGATCCAAAGATGACAACATTCCGTTCATTGCTGATTCCAATAACTTTTGGTCGCTTACTTCTTCAACATAAGACACTTTTGTTCTCTCCATAACCTCTCCGAAGAGATTAAGCATTTCGTATGTATCAAATTTTTCTTCTTTTGATTGGTCAGCCTGTTTATCGGCAGCGGTTACACAGCCGGAAGCCAGCAACAGACCTGAAGTTAAAGTAAAAATCATCAATTTTTTTAACATATTCGTATTCCCGTTTTTAAGTTGTTTTTTCAGTTAGCAATCCAAGCCAAAGGATCTAATGGTTTGTTGTCTTTTCTGAGTTCAATATAAAGATGCGTATCATTACTTTTAGGCATCTGTCCGACCGGTTCTCCTGCCAACAACATCTGCCCGACCTCACAGTCAATTTCTTCCATTCCGGCAAGCAATGACATATATCCTTCTCCGTGTTCAATAATAATAAGTTTTCCGTATCCGCGGAACGGTCCCGCAAAAATAACCGAGCCGTCATAAGGAGAAATAACTTGCGCTTGAGAACGAGTTTTTATTGAAACTCCTTTTGAGGTTACACCCTTAGAGGTTTCTTCTCCGTATGAAACAACAATCGGACCTCTTGCCGGCATTGGCAGTCTTCCGCGCGCCTTTGCAAAACTCTTTCCTGTTTCTTTCATAAAGCTCTTTGAGGGTTGCGGCGGTGTGCTTTTCTCCGGCTCTGCTGGCGTTGGCTCGCTTATTCCCTGCTGTTTTCGATAGGCCTCAAGCTCGGCTCTTTCTCGAGCTTCTTTTTCTCGCCGCAGTTTTTCTGCTCTCTCCCTGGCCAATCTTTCTCTTTCCAGTTTATCTAACAGTTCCTTAACATCTTTTGCTTGTTCTGCCAATTGTTTTATTTTCTGTTTGGTTTCCTGTGATTGGGTTTGCAACTTTTTTTGCATTGCGGATTTCTTGGCCATCAAATCACGCATTTTTGCGTGCTCTTTTTCAAGAGAAACTTTACTAGATGCAATTTTTACCATTTGCTGTTCAATGTTTTTCTTTTTGTTTGTGATATCTTCAAGTTTTCTGCGTATTTTCAGAGCTTCTTCTGAAAGGTATGGCACTGTTTCACGCAAAAGTATTGCACTGCGAATAATCTCTACAGGAGTCAGCGGCTGAACAAACAACGATTCGGTTGGCTTCAGAGCCAAATTTTGCAACGCATATAACGTTTGGATTAAATTTTTATCTTCAACCGAAAAATCCGCTTCTGCGGTTTTTAAATCTTCCTGTAACTGCAAAAGCTCTTTTTCTAAACTTGAGGTTTTATCTTCAATGTTTTGAATTTGCCGAGCTTTAGTTACCATGGTTTTGCTTATTTGCGACAATTCGCGACCTACTTTTTCGCTTTCTTGTTGCAGCTGTTTTTGTTTTGTATTTTCTTGACGAACTTGTTTTTGCACATATTCCAAATCTTGTTTTGATACGGGTGCCGCATTAGCACTGTATGTAAGCAGTGCTAATGCCGTTACCCATATAAACGAGATTCTTTTTTTCACGATTCAATCCTTATTTTTTTATCAACAAAGATTTTCCTGTCATCTCTTTTGGTTGTTCGATTCCTAGCAAATCGAGCAATGTCGGAGCAATATCCGCCAATTTTCCTTTTTGCAGAGCGGTAATATTTTCCGGCGCATTGATCAATACAGCCTGAACATCGCCGACAGTATGGGCGGTGTACGGCTGTCCCGTAACTTCATCAACCATTTTTTCGGCATTACCGTGATCGGCTGTTACCAAAATAACACCGTCAACATCTTTAATAGCCTTAACCACGCGCCCTAAACATTCGTCAACCGCGGCAACTGCTTTCAAAGCGGCTTCCATAATCCCGGTATGTCCGACCATATCACCGTTGGCAAAATTGCAAATAATTACATCAAATTTTTGATTTTCGATTGCATCTACCAAATTATCCGTAACCTCATATACAGACATTTCCGGCTTTAAGTCATAGGTTGCCACTTTCGGACTTGGAATCAAAATTCTCGATTCTCCGTTAAATTCCTTTTCTTCTCCTCCGTTAAAGAAGAATGTTACATGAGCATATTTTTCGGTTTCGGCAATGCGTAACTGTGTTAACCCGTTTTTAGCAACAACATCTCCAAAGATGTTTACCAATGCTTCCGGCGGATACATTGTCTGCATAAAACGATTGTGGTCAACAGAATACTCTGTCATACCTACGGACATAGACAGATTTAGCGTTTTCTTTCTTTCAAAACCTACAAAGGTCTTATCGGCCAAGGCATACAAAATTTCTCTTGCACGGTCAGCGCGGAAGTTTGCCATCAAAACAGCATCACCATCGTCCATACCGACATAATTTCCGATAACACACGGAACAACAAATTCATCACTGACCTTGTCTGCATAAGATGATTTTATGGCTTCATCTGCACTGACAAATCTCTTGCCTTCGGCGAGAACTAAATTGTTATAAGCCTTTTCAACTCTGTCCCAACGTTTATCTCTGTCCATTGCATAAAAACGACCCGACAGTGTTGCAATTTTTACCGAATTTAATCCGGCAATATCTTTTTCAAAGCCAGCCAAAAATTCAACAGCCGATTCTGGCGGAGTATCACGTCCGTCCAAAAATGCGTGAACATCGGTTTTAATTCCGTTTTTATCCAAAATTTTTGCCAAGGCGACAATATGCGCTTGTGATGAATGAACGCCGCCCGGCGACATCAATCCCATCAAATGACAGGTTTTTCCGTTGTTTTTTAGAGTTTCAATAAGTTTGCACAATACAGGGTTTTGCTCAATGCTTCCGTCTTTGATTGCCATATCAATCTTGGGCAAATCCTGCATAACCACACGACCGGCTCCCAAATTAGTATGACCAACTTCGGAGTTCCCCATTTGTCCGTCCGGCAATCCTACAGCCAGTCCCGAAGTCTGAATTAAATTGTGCGGATATTTTTTCAAATATTCGTGCCAGTTTGGGGTATGTCCTTGTTCAATGGCGTTATCAGGAGTGATTTTTTCACGATAACCCCAGCCGTCAAGAATTAACAGCATTACAGGTTTCTGTCTCATTTCTTTTTCCTTTTTATGATTCTTTTTTTCAAGATTATATATAATTACTGGAAGAATAAAAGCACAAATATTCGGTTATTCAATTTGTTGCATAAGTTCTTTCCATATTTGCGCAGGCAGAGTTCCTCCGCCGACATTTTTCATTGGAGAATTGTTATCATTTCCGAGCCATACCACGGCGGTATACCCCTTTGCAAAGCCGGCAAACCACGCATCACGGTAGTCTTGTGAAGTTCCGGTTTTCCCGGCGGCAAAACCGTTAAGTTGTGCTCTTTTTCCGGTGCCCGATTCGACAACTTTTTGCAACATCGCGGTAATCTTTTCTACGCTTTCGGGACTGATAATCCGTTGTTTTTCATCAGCAACTCTTTCATAAATTTTATATCCGTCTTTGGTATAAATTTCGGTTATTGAATAAGGCCAATTGGCAAATCCTCCGTTTGCGATGGTGGAATAAGCTACCGCCATATCAATAACTTTTACTTCCGAGCTTCCCAAAGCCATTGCGGCACTATTTTCAATCGGTGTGCTGATGCCCATTTTATGAGCCAAATTTATAATTTTTCGTTTTGAAAATTTAGAACTCAAATCAATTGTTGCCAAATTTAATGAACGTCGAAAAGCATCAACCAGCGTAACATTCCCATAGTACTTTTTGTCATAGTTTTCAGGTTTCCACTTTCCCACGGCGATAGGCTTATCCTCTATTATGTCATTAGGCTCAAAACCGTTTTCAAGAGCGGTAAGATATACAAAAGTTTTAAACGAAGACCCCGGCTGGCGCAAAGATTGTGTTGCTCGATTAAACTGACTTTTGTTGTAGTCAACGCCTCCGACCATGGCCCGAACCGCGCCACTGTTATCAATTACCACTATTGCTCCGTTAGTTACGTTTTTATCTCGATTCGCAGCAATGTTTTTCTGTAAAATTTCTTCTGCGGCTTTCTGAATTTTTCCATCAAGCGTTGTATAAACATTAACGTCAGTGTCGCGCTCTCCGATATAAGCATTAACTTCATTATACACCCAATCGCCGAAATATTTTCCTATGCCGAAATTATATTTATTGTTGCCGATAGGCATTTTTAAGGCTTGCTGTTTTTGTGCCATCGAAATTTTCTTGTTGTTAACCATGTTTTGCAAAACCACGCTTGCACGATCTACGGATCTCTGGCGATTCGATACCGGATTATATCGTGCCGGCGCCTTCAACAAACCGGCCAATATTGCCGCCTCCATCATATTTATATCGCGCGACGGTTTGTGAAAAAACTTTTGAGACGCCGCTTCGATTCCATATGTTCCGGCTCCCATATATACGCGGTTAAGATATAACGTTAAAATTTGATCTTTGCTAAAATGTTTTTCTAGCCAAAAAGCCATCAACAATTCTTGTACTTTTCGCCTAATACTCTTTTGGGAGCTTAAAAACAGATTTTTACTGACCTGCTGAGTTATTGTGCTTGCTCCCTGCACATATCTTCGATGAATTAAATTAACTACCATCGCTCGTGAAAAACCGATAACATCAAAACCAAAGTGCGAATAAAAACGCCGGTCCTCGGTTGAAATTACCGCATCAATCACATACTGAGGTAAATCACTGGCATAAACAATATCTGAATAAACACCGCCGTACGATTCTATCTCTTGCCCGTTCTCGTTCAAAATTGTTGTTGCCGGCAACCTTGTGCGTTCAATCGCTTTTTTAATGTCAGGCATGGTTAACCAGCAATAAAACACATATGCCGCTACGGTCAAAAACAGGGCAGACAACAAAATCAACAGCGGTTTGATCCACCATTTTTTTCTGCGGTTTTTTGCTCTTTTGCTTTTTGTACCTCGGGATCTTTTTTTCTTTTCGGGTGTTTTCCTAGAAGTATTTTTTTTAGTGCTTTTTTTAGGTGTTTTTTGCGTCATTTTTTGCCTCTTGCGATTCGCCGATAATATAGCAAAAATAAGTTAAAAAAGCCTAACTTTTAACACAAACATCGGGCGCACGCAGATACAAAGGTTTGGGATAATCCAAGCTCTTTTTTGCATAACGATTTTCTCCGCATTTTGCTAGTGCGACAATTGGCGGAATCTCCTCCATTTTAATTGCATGAAGACTCAATCCGGACGGTTGGCTCAAAAATCGTTCAACGCCGTCGCCGGTAAACGAAACCTTATGATTGCGAAGCTGATTTATAATATCGTCATACATCAATGCCTGTGGCTCGCAAATAGGTCTTTTGTGCCAATCAAAGGCTTGAAAATAAAAATCACTTCGCTTAGTTTCAACAACTACGGCGTTGACTTCAGCCAGTTCGTCGGGCATCATATCTTCCACATAAGCTTCAAAGGCCGAAACCCCGGTCAATCCGGCTTTAGGTAAAACCAGCCCGAGAGTTCTGGCTGCCGACAATGATGAGCGTACCCCTGTAAAAGAACCAGGTCCCGTGCAAACGCTAATCAAATCAACATTGTTGATTGTCAGTTTGTTTTCATCAAGAGCTTTTTTTATTGCCGGCATCAATGCTTCGGCTTGACCGAAATCCATTTTTTGTACCGACTTTGCAATTGTTATACCGTCTTTAGTCAGGACAACCGAACAACTTTGAGCTGTGGTGTCAAATGCCAAATTAATCATCTTTCTGTTTACCAATTTGTTTTTATAATTTACTTACGTTTGCATTAATTTATATTATATACAGCAAAAATAACAATATTTTTTTGAACATTGATGAGTAAAGAACTGCTTTTAAACATGTTTTACGCGGCACCGGAGCTGTGGTACACACTTTTGGTGTTCTTTGTTGTATTGCTTGGTGTAATAGCTTTTTTATATTACACAATTATCGGATTGCGCAGTAAAAACTGCTTTATAAAACGCAACGAGGACCGCTATGCCGAAACAATGAACGCCTGCAAAGACGGATATTATATGTTTGTCTACCCTGATGACCGCATAAACGATCAACAGCCGGTATTTGAATATTGCTCTCGTCGGCTTGCTGTTATTCTTGATTTGCCTAACGGTATAAATTCCGTTCTTGCCGACATATTGCGTCTTTTTTACAAAGATGATGCCGAAAAAATTCGTAAATATATTGCGCTTTTACGAGAAGATGGAGTTTCTTTTGAAGACAAATTTATGCTTAAATCAGGCAAAAGTCTTAATCTCAGCGGTGCAAGAGTCAGTGGTGCTGATGGCAGTGTATATGGCGACATAATTTGGTTCAGAGATATCAGCGAAGCCGCTTTTTACTTCAATAAACTGGTAGACGAGCAAAACCGTTTAAAAAGCAAACTAATCAGTCTTGAGGATTTGGTAGATAACCTGCCGTACCCCGTTTGGTTACGCGATACTTCGCTTAATCTTGAACTGGTAAACAAGAAATATGTTGAGTTTGTTGATGGTCCTGACAAAAGCTCCGTAGTGCACAACAACACGGAAATTGACAGCGGAACCGATGACGGGCAGATAAAGCAGCTGGCCTCCGCCGCCCAAAACGACAACCGCCCTCACAGTTGCAACATAAGCCGCAACCGCGGAGGAAAGCGTTTTTGTTTTGAAGCGATAGAAACTCCTTTTCATAGTGAAGAAAGTTTAGACAAGATTGCTACAGTCGGCGCCTTATACAACATAAGTGAACTTGACGAACTAAAACACAATATCAAAGAAAACCAAAACGCCAATCTTGAAATTCTCGGAACCCTCGGTACGGCATTTGCCGTATTTAATAACAACTTCAAGCTATCTTTTTATAACCAGGCTTTCAAAGCTTTGTGGCGACTTGATGATGAATGGCTTAGTACCGGCATAACTTATGGTAATTTTTTGGATAATTTACGTGAGCGACGTCTTTTACCAGAAGTTCCTGACTATCCGTATTTCAAAAGAGAAGAGCAAAAAATGTTCGGAACAATTATAGAGCCTAAGGAAGATCTGCTTCATCTGCCCGACGGACGCTCTCTGCGCCGAGTTCGTGCCCAATACCTTAAAGGCGGCATGGTTTTTGCTTTTGAAGACATATCCGATCGCCTTGCTGCAAGCCGTGAATATAATTCTCTAATGAGTGTTCAGCAGGAAATTTTGAATAATATTGAAGAAGCGGTTCTGATTTTTGGCGGTAACGGTCGACTCAGATTGTACAATCAGGCTTATGTTGAATTATGGAATGTCAAGCCGGAAGACCTTGATAATGAACCAACGTTTAATGATCTCATAGAGATGCAAAAGTCTTTTTTCAGCGATGTTGCTGATTGGCGAAGCCTTAAAAAAGACATTGTAAAACATTTGTTCAGCAGCAACACCAAAGCGTTCAGCTTACGCCGTAACAAAGGCGACATGGTTGAGTGTTTTTCGACCTTGCTTTCAAATGAGTCGATTATGGTTTTAATGCGCAAACTTCCTCTTGCTTAATTGTTTGACAAAGAGAGCAAATTTTTTTACACTGACAACAGTAAAACACTGGGACAAAATACATGGATGACGATATTTTTTCTGATCCTAAAGAAACGCAAAGCATAAAAGAAGACTCCAACATGGATTGGAAAAAGAGCGGTATTGACAAACACGAACGTCTTACTCTTAAGGTCAATGTCAAAGAAGCAAACATGTATAACGCTAACAAAAAGCGTGATACAAAACCAAAAATCAAAGCGCGTACTCCGCTGGATATTCCGCAAGGCTTTAAGAAAGTTCGCAAAAAGATCAGAGATTCTTATGATGATGAAGATGAAGACGACGCAGAATATATATTGGTTCCGGTATTTATGGATAAAGAGGTATCGTCTCTTGAGTTGGCACTAACGCCACAAGAAAAAAAGCAGCTTGAACAGATGGAAAAACAACAACCGGAAGACATCAATGCTCGCCAGTCTGTCGAACGTGATATTCAGCTTCAACGTGCCGAAAAAGTGCTTAAGAATGCCGGCATGGAGGCTGACCGTAAGATTACGGAACAAAAACGAACCCGTGTAGAAGATGTCAAAGCTAAAGATTTGGCCGAAGATAATCTCAAAAAACGCAAAAAACAAAAAGAAAAATCAATTACCAAAACCAAAGAAGAAAAACCCATAAAACCGGCCAAAGAACTGCCTAAGATTAAAGACGCGGAAACCAAAGAAGTCCGCAAAGCTATTATCGATGATGCTGAAAAAGAAAAGAAATCAGCAAAGAAAGAGCTTGAAAAGCAACAGCAGAAAAAAGAAAAAATAGATGCCGTAACTAAAGAAAAGACAAAGAAACAAAATGCTGAGGAGCCGGAAAAGCTCAAAGAAAAAGAGCAAAAAACTGCTGCAGAGATAATTCAACAGAAAGAAACACAGGAAAAAGTTGCTCAAAAAATAGAAACCGAAAAAGAACTCAAGCAACCGGAACAGCAACAAGAAAATTCCGAAACCGAAAAACGCGAGCTTGATGAAAAAACCGCTCGCCAAATTATATTGGAAAAAAGCGGCCGTTCTCTAAGTCCATCCGAGCAACTTGATACGGAAATATTTGAACAGCAGGCAGAAATAGAAAAAACCGAAAAAGAAATACGAGAAGAAGACGCCAAACAGCGCCAAAGTCAGCTTATTATCAGCAGAAGCGGCAGAAGTCGCTGATTGCTACACATACCCTAGGGTTTGATTGTCGATTTTATTGAATAGTCGATCAACAATTTCTTCCATTTTTTCATTTTCGGTTGATTCTATAATATAAACAATTTTGTTTTCTCGTTCGGTCAAAGGTGTATTAATGCCGATATTGTCATAATATTGACGACTCTTTTGCGCCAAGACGTCGGCTTTTTGTCTCTGCCCTTTCTCATTATACAGAGCTGACAGCATTTTATTTGCGTTGGCAATCTGCTGGGTATAAATCCCCTCATCGGCAATATTCAATACGTTAGAGTATGCCCACACGGCATCATCAAAATTTTCTTTTTGCACATACATATCGCCGATTCTTCCCCATGCCGTAACATTCCGCGGATTTAACTCTATTGCCAACTCAAAAGCTGCAGCGGCCAAATCCTTGTCTGCAAATGCGGACAAAGTTCCGAAAATGGTCGCATAGTTTGATATTTCACACCATTTGCGCTCTTTTTCTTCACCTTCCGGGAGGTTTTTAATCTTCGCAATGCTGTTGTCAATCAGCGCTTCCAGCAACACCAAAGCCAAAGAGCAATCCCCTTTAGCTATATGGAATATTGCCGCATTTTCTTGGGGCAAAATTTTATTTGCATCAATTTTCTTAAAGCGTCCGCTCAAACACATATAAACAAAAAATTTTACGGCGGTAATTGTCTGTATAATTTCATCTTCGCTGTTAAGGTGCTGATTCTTATACATTACTGTTTGAGAAATTTTGGGCTCGTCAACGCCTCTTTCCAACAAATCGATAATCAACCCCAGCAATTTTTCAAGTTTTTGCGGTTTTAGTCTGTACTGAAAAGTCTCAGCGGAGTGTATAATTTCTGTAGAAGAAAGGCGCGCTCCTCGATTCCAGTCAAAATCGATTTCTCGTCTGCCGGAAACATACTTAGGTAGCGTCTCGTCTTTTTGATTTTCTTCGGCTTCGTTATACGCTTCATCATAATTTTCCGGAATTTTTCGGTCCAGTCGTGTGTCAATGCCTTGCATAATCCCCTGCTCTCGTCGCGTTTGCTCACGCATAGCGTTTGTCATGGTTTTTATGTACCAAAACAAAATCAAAATAAAAAACAGGATAATTGAAATTAAAAACAGCGACAGTGCCAACAATTTATTGTTTGGCATGGCAGAAATATAAGCCGCGACACTTTGATATATGGCTTCGGTCTTTTGAGTTACAAAGGGCAGAATTTTCGAAAAATCAAAAATATTATTCATTGCCGGCTCGCTGTTGTTTACAAAAAGCTTTTTTCAATATATAAGACTATTATATCAGTTATTAAAAAACAATAAAAAAGAAGATCTGCAACCATGAGATATTTGGAAAACAAAAAACATCAGGCGCACATAAATGCTTTTTTGCGATTTTTTACACTGATTTCGGTGCTTATAACCTTTTTGGCTTTTGGTGAAAACAGCTTTGCATCGGCTCTTAACGAATGGCGTTGGCAACTGTTCTTAGCTTTAGTGCTGTGTTGCGCATACACAATTTTTCGTCGTTTTTATTTTTATATGATTACATTTTTTGTGCTGCTGACCATCAACTATTTTGCAGTTTCGTCAGTGGCAACTCTTCATGGTTATTCCACTAACGACACAAAACTCCTGTTTGTCGAAAAACACGATGATATGCCGGGTTTGTTTGATTTTATAAACTCACAATCTCCTGACCTGGTTTTTGTTGCAAAAGTCGATTCTTCATCATTTCCGCGTCAAAACGAGGTTCCGCAGCAATACAATTTTTTGCACTCTGCAAACAATACAAACTCAGGCTTTATGCTATCAAAGTTTAGCGTTGAGCAATCCGGACGGATAAACATCGGTGGTAGCTATGCCGATTTTGTAAAAACGAATGGTAACGAGCAGAGCATAATGTATATTGCAGTTGATTTTTCAAAACTTTCTTATGCTCAAATCAAGAACGAGCTGGATAATCTTTCAACATTTGTAGCAGAGCAGGACAATCCTGTTGTGATTTTTGGCGACTTTAATATGGTTGCCTGGTCTGCTCCGTTGAGTAAATTTATTTTCAAAAACAATTTAGTCATAAAAAATGGTCTGTGGGATAATGTGCGTAATATCATTATTCCGCAACATTACTACATTTTAGCCTATGAAAAAAGTTCAGTTGCCGGTTCAATTATGATAAGCGGTCTAAATTCTTTTCCGATATTTACCAGATTTTAGTTTTTTGTTGCTTATATCTAAACAAAAATAGGTTTATAAGGACAGTCGCAAAATGAGTATTTCTAAATTAAAAGCAAGTCAATTGTACACAGTGTGCAATCCGCAAAAATTTGATTTTACGACGACGGCAGAACTTGAAGAAAGAATGTCTGCTCTCGGACAAGACCGCGCCATCAGTGCAGTTGAACTCGGTATCAACATCAAATCAAAAGGGTATAATCTCTTTTGCCTCGGACCGGAAGGAACGGGCAAAACCAGTTTGGTCAAAAGAATTCTTGAAGAAGAAGCTAAAAAACGCCCCACACCTTGCGACTGGGCATACGTTTACAATTTTGAAGAACCGTATAAACCGCACAGCATAAGCTTTCCGGCCGGTCAGGCTTGTGAATTTGCCAAAGATATTGATAAACTTATTGAAGATTTCAGCGTTGCTATACCGGCAGTTCTTGAAAGCGATGAATATAAAGCCGGTATCAGCATTATTCAAGAAAAGTATAAACACAAAAAAGACGAATATCTGCGCATCTTACAAAAGAAAGCCAAAGGCAAAAGCGTATCATTGCTCCATATGCAGGTTGGACTTGTGGTTGCTCCCGTTAAAAATGGGGAGGTCTTGAGTCCCGAAGTTTTTGACAGCCTTCCTGAAGATGAGAAAAAGCAACTTTTAAGCGACCTCAACATGATGCAGGAAGAGATCGAAAAAGTTGCCAAAGATCTGCCTGAGTGGGAAGACAGGCAGCGTCGTGAACGCAATCTTTTGCGTGAAAAGTTTATTAAAATTGCCGTTAAAAACCCGATTGATACTTTGCGCCAAAAGTACAAGGGTTACCGTGAGGCTAATGAGTTTCTTAAAAACATTCAAAATCATATTACATCTAATATAGATGATTTTCTGCCCGCCGAAAGCGAAAACAATACTCCTGCAGCAGAAGAAGACGCATTGTCTATGCTGTTGTCTAAAATGAACCGACAGGAAGAAGACAAATTTGCAAAATTTAAGGTCAACGTAATTGTTAAAAACGAACCCGATTCTGGTGCTCCGATTATACATCTTGACCATCCCACACAAGGCAACCTGGTCGGGCGAGTTGAGCGCATTCAACAATATGGTGCGTTGCTTACCGACTTTACCTTAATCAAAGCCGGTGCTTTGCACCGCGCTAACGGTGGCTTTTTGTTGATTGATGCTCGTAAACTCCTTTTACAGCCGTTTGCTTGGGACTCTCTCAAACGCGCCCTGGCTTCCAAAAACATAAAAATAGAGTCTCCCGGAGACGAAACGAGTTTTACCACCATTTCGCTTGACCCGGAACCGATTCCGCTGGATGTAAAGGTTATTTTAACCGGAGATGAAGAGCTTTATGATTTATTGTCCGAACGCGACCCCGATTTCTGCGACTTTTTCAAAGTAGAAGCAGACTTTGGTACCATTATGGACCGTAATGACAAGAACGAGATTGAATATGCAAAATTGATTGGTTCGCTTTCTAACAAAAAGAAACTGCGTAGCCTGAATAAACAGGCAGTTGCACGTGTAATCGAGCATTCGTCCCGCCTTGCCGATGATTCCAAAAAGTTGACCGCACATATTGCCTCAATCGGAGACTTATTGCGTGAAGCTGATTATTGGGCTCGAAAATCAAATTCAAAACAAATTGGTAAAAAACATATTGATATGGCAATTGATGCCCAAATTTATCGTAGTGATCGCATCAAACAGTCCATGCTTGAACAGATTGACGACGGCACCATTTTGTTGGATATAAAAGGCTCAAAAGTCGGTCAAATTAACGGCCTGGTTGTTTATAATTTTTCTCGATTCTCATTCGGAAAACCCGCGCGTATTACTGCACAGGCTCGTATTGGTAGTGGTGAAGTGATTAATATCGAGCGTGAAACCAACATGAGCGGACCTATCCATACTAAAGGTGTGCTGATTTTACAATCACTTATTGCCAACCGATTTGCTAAAGATTCGCCGCTCTCTCTGTCAGCATCAATTGTTTTTGAACAGTCGTATGGTGGTGTTGACGGCGACAGCGCTTCGTCAACCGAATACTATTGTTTGCTGTCGGCAATTGCCAATATTCCGATTAAACAAAACATCGCCGTAACCGGTTCTATCAACCAATTTGGCGATATCCAACCTATCGGCGGTGTAAACGAAAAAATAGAAGGCTTTTTCGATGTATGCAAACATCGTGGTTTAACCGGGGATCAAGGTGTAATTATACCTCGTACCAATATCGGCAACCTGATGTTGCGTGAGGATGTAATAGAAGCCGTAAGCGAAGGAAAATTCCATATTTACGCCATCGACAACGTTGATGACGGTATAGAAATTTTAACCGGCGTCAAGGCCGGCAAACAGAATGCCAAAGGAGAGTTTCCGAAAGGCTCAATTAACTGGCAGGTTAAACAAAGCTTAGATAGATTATATGAGCTTTATGCCAAATACGCCAAGGAAACATTCGGTCGCATCGGTTGTTAAATTCGTTGTAACAGTTCTTCTCGTGACAGGCTGAAATCGCTGTTAATCCAGTCTTGTTTCAGTCTGTCCAAAATAGCGCCGATTTGTGAATTTTCAGACTTTCCGACCTTAATAACATCGCGTCCGCTGATTGGAAAAATCGGCACTATTTCATTAAAAATCATATCTTTTATATCGTTTAAATGTTCCGGAATGACCATTTGTTTTGCCGATTCTATAACCAACTTATCGAAACAAAATTCTTTTCCGTAAGCATAAATTACTTTTCTGCGCAATTCCGGCTCAACAATATTTTCAATTCCGATTTTATCGTTAGTCCATGCCACCAACATTTCTTTTTGCCTTTTGGTCAAATGCAATCTCATAGCAATATTTTCAGCCAAACTTTTATTTGGAAAATACAGCACAAAGAGTCTGCGCATAGCGTTTGGCAAAATATCACACGATTTTTCCAATTTGCTCAAAAAATCAAGATTTTCAGTATACTCTGATTTTCCGAGCCAGTTCCCCAAGATTTCATTACCAAGCATAATTTTAATGACATCGGCAGCATTTGGAGTCAAAAGAATTTTAATAAATTCATCGCGAATACGCTCAATTGACACGTTTTTTAATCCGTCTTTATTATCAATGCAAGCCTTCAGCGCTTTTTTATCCATAGGGGTTTTAGCGAACAAAGAATGAAACCTGAAAAACCTCAAAATGCGCAAATAATCTTCTTTTATACGTTGTTCAGGCTTGCCGATAAAACGTACAATTCCCTTTTCCAGATCATGGATTCCGTCGTAATAATCAAAGACGTTTCCCTGCTCATCTGCATAAATAGCATTAATTGTCAAGTCGCGGCGCATGGCGTCTTCTTCCCAGTTGTCCGTAAACTCAACCTCTGCATGTCTTCCGTCGGTTTTTATATCCTTGCGTAAAGACGTAACTTCAAGCAGAGTGTCATTAATCAAAACGCCGAGAGTTCCGTATTTCAGCCCGATCGGAATTGTGCGTACCCCGGCGTCTTCACAAGCTTCAGCCAGCTCATCGGGAGACAAATCGGTTGACAAGTCCAAATCAAAACCACTCTTGTTTGCCAAAGCATCACGTACGGCGCCTCCGACAAATCTTACGGTTCCGCCATGGTTTCGGACAATATCAAAAATCTTTAGCACACGTTCATCCGAGGTTATTTTACCGATATCTAGATATTTATCTTTTATCATTTTAAACCTGTCGCCAAATATAGGGTTGTAATGTTTAATATTTTTTTGTATTTATATACCCAAAACCTAATCACAAAAAAGGATAAATACAATGAAAAAAATCGGATTTCTCACCGTTGTCTTTTGTTTTTTTGCATTTTTTGCTCAAGCAGATGCTCCGCAAACAATAGGCGAATACAACGACTGGTCGGCACTTTTTTACCGGGAAGGCAAAAACATAGTTTGCTATATGGCCAGCACTCCCCAAAAATCCGAGGGAAAATACACTCAACGTGGCAATGTCTATATGGTTATAACTCATCGCCCGGCTGATAAAACCTATGATGTTGTGAACTTTGTAGCCGGATACACATATAAAAACAGTGCCCCGGTTACCATAAAAATCGGCAAAGAAACCATAACAGATCTTTTTGTTGATGGAGATAAAGCTTGGGCCATGAATGCCTCCGCCGACAAAAAACTTGTAGAAGCCATGAAAAAAGGCGAACATCTGTTTATTGAAGGCACCTCCAGCAAAGGCACACTGACTAAAGACACATATTCTCTCAAAGGTTTCACTGCCGCTTACCGTGCAATTAGTTCAAAGTGCCGTCGATGAGCGATAAAATCGAACTCATAGGTCTTTCTAAAGAAGAACTCCAAGAACACCTCAAGTCTCTCGGAGAGCCCGCTTTTCGCGCCAAACAAATTTGGCAATGGGTGTATTTTTACGGCAAAACCGATTTTGCTGAAATGACCAATTTGTCTAAGCCCTTGCGTGAAAAATTGGCAGAACATTTTGAATTATCGCGCCCAAAAATTGTTGACGAGCAAATTTCTGTTGATCGCACTCATAAATGGTTGCTAGAGTTCCAAGACGGACAACGTGTTGAAATGGTCTATATTCCTGAGGAAGACCGCGGTGCCGTTTGCATATCTACACAGGTCGGTTGTGCCATGGGGTGCAAGTTTTGCCATACCGGTAGTCAAAAACTTACCCGCAACCTGACTGCCGGGGAGATTGTTTCTCAATTTATGGTTGCCCGTGATGTTTACAAAGAATGGAACTTAAAAGAACAGGCTCGAATGCTTTCCAACATTGTGGTTATGGGTATGGGCGAACCTTTTCAAAATTACGACAATCTTAGTCGTGCCGTCAAAATCATTTCTGACGGCGAGGGCATAGCCTTATCAAAGCGGCGCATAACTGTTTCAACTTCAGGCATTATCCCCCATATTCCAAACTTTGACGCGGAAGTCGGCACCCGTCTGGCAATCAGCCTGCACGCGCCTAATGACGAACTGCGCTCGCAAATAATGCCGATTAACAAAAAATACCCGTTACCCGAGCTTATGCGAGCATGTCGTCAATATCAGGATAACAATGGCGGCTACATTACGTTTGAATACTTAATGCTCAACAATTTTAATGATACTTATGCTCACGCTGATGAGCTGATAAAACTGATGAAGCAATACGGCATTAATGCCAAATTTAATCTGATTGCTTTCAATCCGTGGCCGGGATGTGATTTTACCCCAAGTTCCAACAACCGTATACATGCTTTTTCGGAAGTGTTGCAAAAGCGGGGCTTTGCTGCCCCGATCCGCACTGCCCGCGGTCAAGATATCCTCGCCGCCTGCGGTCAGCTGAAATCGAAAAAATCTCAATAAAAAACGAACCTACAAACAGCTTGCCCGAAGCGTAGTTGTCGAGCATAAGCGAGACTTACGGAGCAAGACGAACTCCTGAAAGGAGTTCGATACTCCTTAAATACAAAAGAAGGCACCGCATTGCACGATGCCTTTTTCAAATTGGTGGAGCTAAGGAGGATCGAACTCCTGACCTCTTGAATGCCATTCAAGCGCTCTCCCAGCTGAGCTATAACCCCAAGGTCAAGACATTTAATAAATAAAATCTGCCTAAATGTCAAGCATTAAATATCCAGATCATCAACGAACTTTGCACGTTCAATAATAAACTTAAAACGCAGTTCCGGGTTTTTCCCCATAATTCGCTCAACCTGCCGTCTGGTTTCAAAAGCCTCTTCTTTGCCTTCTTCAGTCCCTGTATCAGGCAACATAACGCGGAGCAGGGTGCGTTTTTCCTTGTCCATGGTGGTTTCCTTGAGCTGTTGAGCGCTCATCTCACCCAGTCCTTTAAAGCGGCTTATGTCAGCTTTCACATTGCCTTTTACCACTTTTTTCAAAATCTTTTCTTTGTCGTCGTCATCAAGTGCGTAATAATTCTTTCCACCGGCAGCAATTTTATAAAGCGGTGGTGTTGCAATAAACAAATGCCCGTTTTCAATCAATTTTGGCATTTGCTGGTAGAAAAATGTCATTAACAACGATGTAATATGCGCTCCGTCGACATCGGCATCGGTCATGATAATAATTTTTTCATAACGCAGATTGTCCTCTTTATAATCGTCTTTAATTCCGCAGCCCAATGCCTCAATCATATCTTTAATTTCTTGATTTTGTGCGATTTTATCAAGCGATGCTGCCGCTACATTCAAAATTTTGCCACGCAAAGGCAAAATAGCCTGCGTTGTGCGGTCGCGTCCTTGTTTTGCTGAACCGCCTGCTGAATCACCCTCAACAATAAAAATTTCGGTATCATCGGCACTATTGCGGGAGCAGTCAGCCAATTTTCCCGGCAGGCGCAGACGTTTAGTCGGGGTTTTGCGCATTTGAACTTTTTCTTCTTTTTTCTTACGCCTGAAGTCAGAACGTGCAATCACATATTCCAGCAACGCTGAGGCATTCTCTGTATCAGAAGACAACCAATGATCAAAAGCGTCTTTAACCGCCTGTTCTACCAAACGTATGGCTTTTGTAGACGTCAGCTTGTCCTTGGTTTGTCCTTGAAATTCCGGGTCTCTGATAAATACCGACAACATAATGCAGGCATCGCCTAAAAAGTCCTCATTGGTGATATTTGCGGCCTTTTTAACATTTGCCATATCGCCATATTCTTTCAAACCGCGGAGCAGGGCAGATTTAAAGCCCATTTCATGAGTGCCGCCTTGCGGGGTAATAACCGTGTTGCAATATGAGTGGCAAAATCCGTTTTCATCTTCTGGCCATGTTACCGCCCACTCAACTTTGCCCTCGTCGTTGGCTAACGGCATTTCGCCGGTAAATGCCGAGCGGTTAATAGTTGTTCTGGTGCCGATCTGATAGTTCAAAAAATCTTTCAACCCATCGGGAAAATGCAATTCACACTCTGTCGGTGTTTGCTCTCCCTCACCTATAAGCTCGGGTGCGCACTTCCACAAAATATGAATTCCTTTGAACAAAAAAGCCTTTGAGCGAGCCATACGATACAGCTTATTCGGCACAAAACAACAATTTGTACCGAAAATTTCCGGATCAGGTCTGAAGGTAATACTTGTTCCTCTGCGGTTAGAAATCGGCCCCACCAACTCCAGTTTATCCAAAGGCTGCCCTTTTGCATAGTGCTGACGATACAGTTTTTTGTCTCTTGCAACCTCAATGGTCATTGTTTCTGATAAAGCGTTAACTACCGACGACCCCACGCCGTGCAGTCCGCCCGAAACTTTATACGCACCACCGCCGAATTTTCCGCCGGAGTGGAGCATGGTCATAATAACTTCTAATGCCGATTTATCAGGGTATTTGGGGTGCGGATCGACTGGGATACCGCGCCCGTTATCTGTAATTGTCAAAGAATAGTCGGGGTTAAGAGTAATTTCGATTTTGTTGGCAAAACCGGCAACCGCTTCGTCCATAGAGTTATCAATAATTTCCGCCGCCAAATGGTGTAAAGCCTGTTCGTCGGTTCCCCCGATATACATACCCGGTCTGGCGCGCACGGCTTCCAAGCCTTCCAAAACCTGAATATCCTGTGCGGAATATGAACTTGTGGCGGTAGTTACGCCATCAAACAAATCTGTCATTTTTTACCCTTGAAAAACTATCATAAATTAATGTCAAAATATTATAAAACCCTAAGGTTTGCAAGCAAAAATAACCAGTCATCCCTCGTTTTGGAACAAAACGTCCAAGGATCTTCCTTGTTTTTTGAAAAATAGATTGCCACGTCGGGCGGCGCCCTCCTCGCAATGACGTTGTGCCTTGTCTTTTTTCTTGCCGTTGACCCTCTTTTCCATCATTGCCCCCTCTCCGTCATTGCGAGCGAATGCGAAGCAATCTAGCCTTAAATATTATGCTTTTTGAGCAACAGTTTCTTTGTCATAAAAACTTGATTTCAAGCCCCAAATATGCTACATTAGAAATGTCAACAATATTATTATGTCTAATATATTTTAATTATTTCTTTTCACCACAAGTGAAAAGTCAGTTAGGATTTACAAAGATGTAGTAGATCGTTTGACATAAATAAATATTTACTAAACCTAAACTAAACTTATTTAACTATGTCGACAATTCTTACTTCACTGCTGTTCGTAAATGGTGGTGCATCCGGTGCAATCGGTTATAATATTGCTTATGGCAACGTCAACCTTGGATTTGATCCTACAATGCTAAGAATACTGTTTGGGATTATCGGGGGATATATAGTCTTGTGTCTATTTGTGAGCATCATCTTCGATGATAGCAAGCACAAGGTGATACAGGGTTTGGTCGCAGCTGTTATAATAGTGGCTCTGTGTTTAATGTTTCACCATAAGGACACCAAGCCATGCAAGGAATACGTAATAACAGAGAAAATTGAAAACACAATTTGCTCTGAAGAGCACGTACCAGCTTGGCTCGGCAACCCTGTCAGCGCTAAGCACACCCGTGTACAGCGCAACCGTGATGAAAAAATGATAGATATGGTTGTGTTTACCTACCAGAACGGTGTCGTTATGGCTCCCAATGGCAAGGTGGATATGAACCTTATCTATGCTTTCGATGCTACCGTTGCCAGCAAGAATGGCGTGGAGACCTGCCTGAAGAACGCCTCTTATAGTGGTGTTTGGACAGGCTCTAAATGGGCTCCAGCCGGAATAACCATCACTAGCGGTCGTTGGATCTATGCCGGTAAGAACGCTAGCTGGGACCACACGGTCATGTTTGGTGTTGGCACTGATGTAACTCCTACACCTAAGTCTCAGAGTTACAAGATTGATGGTAACAAAATTGCCATCAAGTATGAGACAATGAATACTTAGAACGGTAAAATCCTAGAAAAAGAAGAAGGGGACTGCTTGCGCAGTTCCCTTCTTTGTTAGTTATAGATTGCCACGTCGTGCGGTACCCTCTTCGCAATGACATTGTGGTACAATAACAACAAAAAACCGCTCTCAATTGAGAGCGGTTTTTTCTTTAACAGGAGTAAGTTATTTAACTTCTTCAAAATCGGCATCAACAACACCGTCATCTTTGGACTGTTCGCCACTGTTTCCGGCGGTTGCACCCATGTCAGGTCCTTGTTGTGCCCCGGCATTGGCACCGGCTTGTTTGTACATGGCTTCACCTAGTTTTAATGATGCCTGCATCAAACTTTCGGTTTTTTCTTTAATTGCCGCGGTATCATCAGCCTCAAGAGCGGTTTTCAATGCCTTAATTTCGGTTTCAATAGCTTTTTTGTCAGCCTCCGAAATTTTATCAGCGTTTTCTTTCAAGGTTTTTTCTGTTGCATGAACCAACCCTTCAGCCTGGTTCTTAGCCTCTACAACCTCTTTTTTCTTCTTGTCGGCTTCAGCATTGGCTTCGGCATCTTTTACCATTTTTTCAATATCTGCATCAGACAGTCCGCCGCTGGCTTGAATACGAATAGCTTGTTCTTTGTTTGTAGCCTTATCTTTTGCCGAAACATTAACAATACCATTGGCATCAATATCAAATGTAACCTCAATTTGCGGCATACCGCGCGGTGCCGGCGGAATACCGACCAAATCAAACTGCCCCAGCAATTTGTTGTCGGCTGCCATCTCACGCTCACCTTGGAAGACACGGATTGTAACCGCGGTCTGTCCGTCTTCGGCAGTTGAGAAAACTTGGCTCTTGCGGGTCGGGATTGTGGTGTTGCGGTCAATCAAACGTGTAAATACGCCGCCCAAGGTTTCAATACCCAATGATAACGGAGTAACATCAAGCAACAAAACATCTTTAACGTCGCCCATCAACACACCGCCTTGAATAGCGGCACCGACGGCAACAACCTCATCAGGGTTAACGCCTTTGTGCGGATCTTTGCCAAAGATTTCTTTAACTTTTTCTTGGACTTTCGGCATACGTGTCATACCGCCGACCAAAATAACCTCTTTGACTTCTCCGGCGCTCAGTCCGGCATCGGCTAAAGCTTTTTTACACGGAGCAACGGTGCGTTCAATCAAATCATCAACCAAAGATTCGAGTTTTGCGCGTGTAAGCTTGATATTCAGGTGTTTAGGACCTGTTGCATCAGCGGTAATAAACGGCAGGTTTACATCGGTCTGAGTAGCCGAAGACAGCTCGATTTTGGCTTTTTCGGCGGCTTCTTTCAAACGTTGCAAAGCCAAACGGTCATTTTTCAAATCAATTCCGCTTTCTTTTTTGAACTCTTCTGCCAAATAGTTAACAATACGCTGGTCAAAGTCTTCACCGCCGAGGAATGTATCACCGTTGGTGGACTTAACTTCAAATACGCCGTCGCCGATTTCCAAAATAGAAATATCAAAGGTACCACCGCCCAAGTCATAAACAGCAATTGTTCCGCTGGTATTTTTATCCAAGCCGTAAGCCAATGCGGCGGCAGTCGGCTCGTTGATAATACGCAAAACATCTAATCCGGCAATTTTTCCGGCATCTTTTGTTGCCTGACGTTGAGAGTCATTAAAATATGCCGGCACGGTAATAACTGCCTTGTCAATCGGTTCTCCCAAATAGGCCTCGGCATATTCCTTAATTTTTTGCAATACGATTGCCGAAATTTGTGAAGGAGCATATTTTTGGTCTTTTACCTCCACCCAAGCATCACCATTGTCGCCGGAAACAATTTTGAACGGCACTAACTTCTTGTCTTTTTCAACTTCAGGAGAGTCAAAACGACGACCGATCAAACGTTTAATTGCAAACAACGTGTTTTCCGGGTTTGTAACGGCCTGACGTTTTGCCGCCGCACCGACCAAACGTTCATTGTCTGTAAAAGCAACAATAGAAGGGGTTGTTCTTGCACCCTCACTGTTTTCCAAAACTTTGGCATCTTTGCCTTCCATAACGGCAAAGCAAGAGTTGGTTGTACCCAAATCGATACCGATAACTTTATTGCTCATAATTTGTTTCCTTCATTAAAACCTGTTAAAATCTTTTCTACCTCGTTATATAGGGAACAAAAAAAGCCGATGCAAGTGCACCGGCAATTTTTTTTATAATTTTAATTATTTTTATTCAATATCAAAACCGTTTTTGCCGTTTTCAATCATTGATGTAACAAAGGCAAAGTCGTTTTGGTTGCACGAATAAATACGATACAAAATATCGCCGGCCATAACCGATTCTCCGCTTTTACGGAAAATATCAATCCCGGCTCCGGCATATTGACCGGCTCCGGACAATATTGCAATCCGGCTTATAAAGGCGGTATTAATTCTGGCAACAGTACCATCTTTTTCAGCAACTACATCACGAGTCAGATGACCGAGCTGTACAGGTTCAACTTTTCCTTGAGTTTTCAAAATCATCTCAAAAACGTCAAACGCTTTTCCGCTCTTGAGCAATTCTTTGGCTACCAAATAACCCTGTCCGCCACGCAATTTCGGATCAAATTCAAGAATTCTACCGGCCATAAACAATGCTTTTTCTCGCAAATCATCAGGCGCATCTTCTTTATTCTTCAAGACTTTTACAACATCTCTCGCTTCAAGTGCGGCGCCTACACCGGCACCAATCGGTTCGCTGCCGTCGGTAATCGTAACATCAACATAAAGCCCGAGCATATCGCCCACATACTCAATAATTTTACGCAAATGCATAGCCTCTGTTGAAGTTTTAATTCTCGTACGCGGTCCTACCGGAATATCAATCAGAAGGTGTGTAATTCCCGCAGCCAACTTGTTTGCCAATAAAGAAGAAACACTTCTTTCCAAAGTAGACAACCCGTTTTGTTGTTCCACGCGAGAAATTATGCGGTCAGCTTCACAAATCTCGATTTTATCGGCATCCACAACTGCGCCACGGCGCTCTAAAACCTGTTTTTTCAAACTTCTTGTATCAATGCTCACATTTGCCAAAGTTTTCATTGCACTCAGAACAGAGCCGCCCGACAGCGATGATGCTGAAATAATTTTAGTAAGCTTTGGAAGCACATCAAGAAACGTCAAAACAGCTATGAAAAAATTACGAGAAAAAGGAATAAAAGCCGGATTTTTCAGACCTATTACTTTATTCCCATTCCCTTCAAAGCGCTTGGCAGAACTCTCTAAAAAAACTAAAAAAATTATAACTGTTGAAGTAAATATGGGTCAGATGATTACAGACGTAAGACTTGCAGTCAACGGAGCATGCCCTGTTGAATTAATCAACAAAGGTGTAGGCGCTCCGCCTTCTGC
>ERZ842401.131-NODE-131-length-95960-cov-10.110724_pt1 | contig 95960 bp, 93 predicted proteins | sample MGYA00521270_ERZ842401 | MGnify/ENA primary metagenome ERZ842401 (study PRJEB31892, sample SAMEA3878208) | bioreactor metagenome | biome: Moose rumen | place: Sweden | collected 2011-10 | study: EMG produced TPA metagenomics assembly of the PRJEB12797 data set... | reverse complement strand
AACCTATATAAGCAAAAATTTTCTGAACTTTTTCTTACACGCTGCAAACTTAGAGTTTTTGTTTATATTTCATTTGCTTCAGAAGTTTTATTTGCTCTTCAGCGTCAGGCTGGCGGTGGGCAATGAGCTCTTGATTGTCACATTGACAGAACCTTTCTTCTGCGTACTGCGAACGACGAGTAGGGCGCGGCCATTCCACGTCTTTACACGCGGCGAGGTATAGGGCTCTGTGTCCTTCAGGTCGGCAGAGGCGAAGGCTGACAGCGTACCTGCTCCATTTACGGTAGCTTCGCAGTCGATAGCAGCTTCGGGTACGGGTGTGTCGTACTTATCAAGAACTTCCAGGGTAACGAAGGTTAGCGACTGTCCGTCGGCAGTCATCACGGTACGGTCGGGGGTGAGACGCAGACGGGCTGGTTTGCCGGCAGTCTTCAGCGTCACACTCTTGCCACCGGCTTCAGCACGGAGCGTACCGGCCTTATATGGTACTGAGAAGACGGCCTTGAACTCGCTATCGCGGCTTACCTGCTTCGTACCGATTAGCTGGTCGTCGAGATATAACTTCACTTCGGGCTGATGGGTATAAACCTCTACATCGACAGGCTTTCCTTCCCATCCGGTCCATGTCCAACTTTCCCATGTGGGCCATACGCTCCACATCGTGGTGTGGATCTCGCCATGATAACCGTTTGGTTCCTTCACAGCCATGTAGAGTGGGGTATCTTCATTCCACAGCATTTCGCGATAATGGCTGACAGGTTTGCGCCAACCGGTGATATCGACGTCGCCACAGGGAGCACCATGCCATTCAGGCTGTCCACCTTTAATCCATGACTCGCCCTCGCGCTCACCTTTATAATAGTTGCGTCCTATGCCACTCTCGCCAAGATAGTCGAGACCTGTCCAAACAATATCACCCACAACATAAGGAAAATCGTTCACAACGGCCCAATTGCTGAAGGCATCACGCGGATAGCTCTCCGTCTGCCAGATGATACGCTTAGGGTCACGCTCATGGTCGCCGGCGTGTTTGAAGAGCATGTAGTTGTAGCCCACTACGTCGAGCACCTCAGCATGCGGGTCGTAGATTTCCCAGTCACGGTCCCAGGCACAGAGAGCCTCCGTTACGGGGCGTGTCTTGTCATATTCGTGAATGGCCTGCTTCATCTGTCGGGCGGTATAGACCACACGGATGTCCTTGCGTTCGATGACCTCATTGCCGATGCTCCACGAGATGACACTCGGATGGTTGCGGTCGCGCAACACCATAGCATGGATGTCCTGACGGAAGCATGAGTCGATGACGGTGGAGTAGTCGTAGGGATTCTTCTGCGTACGCCAGCCGTCGAAGGCCTCGTCGATGACGAGCATACCTATTGAGTCGCAGGCGTCAAGGAAAGCACGCGTAGTAGGATTATGACTGGTGCGGATGAGGTTGAAACCAGCCTCCTTCATCTGACGCACCTTACGGATTTCCGCATCATCGAAAGCCCGTACTCCCAGCACACCGTCTTCATGGTGTACGCAGGCACCATTGATGAGCACCTTCTTGCCATTGAGCACAAAACCGTTTTCAGCATCGAACGAGAAAGAGCGGATGCCGAATTTCGTTGAATGTTGAGAGACCAGGGGTGGGAGTTGAGAAACCAGTTTTGCTTGTACCACGTACAGATATGGCGACTCTGGCGACCACAGCTTGGGATTGTTGATGTCATATGTAAAGGTGACAGCCTTGCTCTCACCGGCTTTCAGCGATACTTCTTGATGCCTGCCTTCCACCACAACGATACCCTTTTGGTTATTGTCGCTCTCGTTCTGTACCGTCACCTCTACCTGTACTTTTGCCTTGTCTGCGCTCACCTCAGGCGTAGTGACAAAGACGCCATTCTCGGCAATGTGGAACGCTGGCATGGTCTCCAGCCATACGTGGCGGTAGATGCCAGAACCACTGTACCAGCGGCAGTTGGGCTGCTCTGAGTTATCGACCTTCACGACCACCTCATTCTCGCGCATGTCTTTATAAAGAAACTTCGTCACGTCCACCGTAAACGGAGTGTAGCCGTAATGATGCTGCCCAGCCTTCTGACCGTTCACAAAGACCTCAGCCTTCTGATAGACACCCTCAAAGTGAAGCTTGACGAGTTTATCTCTCAACTCTAAACTCTCAACTCTAAACTCTTTTTTGTACTCGCCCTTGCCGGCCTCGAACCATCCACCGCCAGTGCCCGTAGCACCCTTACCCGAATTGGGTCCTTCGAAGATGTCCCAGTCATGAGGCAAATCCACGGTCTGTGTCTTTCCGTTGTGAGTAAACTGCCAACCGAAATCAAACAGTTGTTTTGTCTGTGCCGATGCCCCAAATTGGAAAGCCATAAGCAGCATAATCAGCAAAAATGTTTTCTTCATAATTTTTATTATTTTATTCTTGTATTATTTCATTCTTTCCCTTTGCTCTCGACTTGATTACCAGCCACACGCCGCTGAAGATGAGCAGGGCGGCTACTACCTGCCAGGCACTCAGTACTGCCACGCCCATGACGAGACTGCCGATGACAGTAACGACGGGCTGTATGTAATTGTAGGCACTGATTACCGTAGGCCGCAGATAGCGTTGCGAGAAGACTGTCAGCAGGAATGTGAGGAACGTACAGGCTATGATGATATATGCCATTTCGCCCACAACCCTTGCCGTCAGCAGGGAGGTATCGAGGTTTGCCATATCCCTGATGGTGAACGGCAGAAGGAACAGGGAGGCAAAAGAGAATACCCATCGGTTGAAGGTGAGGATAGGGTACTTGCGGATGAGTTTGATGAACAGCGTCAGGTAGAGTGCAAAGCACATCTGTCCCGTCAGGATTATCAGGTCACCACGATAGTCGGCAGCCCGTCCGCCTGTTGTTGCTCCCAGCATAATGAGGATGATGGCTCCGGCACATCCCAGCGTTACTCCCGATGCTTTCTTCCATGTTATCGGCTCTCCCAACAGCAGGGCTGCCAACAGCATGGTGAAGATAGGCTGTATGGTCACTTCCACACTGGCATTCACGGGTGAGGTGATGCTGATGCCTACCACAAGGGTAGCCTGGGCAGCTGCTACGCCAAGCAGACCGGCAAGGGCCAGTTTTGGAATGTCGCGACGCTCTACTTTCTGCCTCTCTACGAATGGTGCTACCAACCAGAACAGCAGCGCACCGCCCACAATGCGGATAGTGGCCAGCTGCAGGCCTGTGATACCTGCATTGGTCACATCCTTCGCAAAGGGCGCCATCAGTCCGAAAATGACCATTGCCGTCCCAAGGGTTATGTGTGCCTTAAGCGTCTGCCGTTCCATTGTATACTACTTCCGTACTATGATGCTGGGACTTGCCTGGTGTGTGGCAAGGATGAGCACTTCGGCTATCTGAACATGCTCAGGAGCATTAGAGGCATATACTGCCACATCGGCTATGTCATCGCCTGTCAGGGGCTTGATGCCCGTATATAACTTCTTGGCGCGGGCAGTATCTCCACGGAAACGGACGTTGCTGAAATTTGTCTCCACAAGGCCGGGCTTAAGATTCGTCACCCTCACTTCCGTATTTGCAACATCTATTCTTAGTCCGTCGGTAAGTGCCTTCACAGCAGCCTTTGTTGCACAATAGACATTTCCTCCGGCATAGGCGGCATCGCCTGCTACGGAGCCGACGTTGATGACGTGTCCGCGATTACGCTCTATCATGCGGGGAACGATAAGGCGGGTCATAGTAAGCAGTCCCTTGATGTTGGTGTCTATCATTGTCTCCCATTCGTCAAGGTTTCCTTCATACTCCGGCTCCAGTCCGAGAGCAAGTCCTGCATTATTCACCAGCACATCAATATCGCGCCATTCTGCAGGCAGGCTGTTGATACATTGTTCTGCTTTCTCGCGGTCTCTCACGTCGAAGACAAGTGTCAACACCTGGACGCCTTTATCTGCCAGTTCTTTGCGTATATTTTCTAACAGCAGCTCATTACGTCCTGTAAGAATCACTCTGTCGCCATTCTCGGCAAATTTCCGTGCGCACCCGAGTCCTATGCCGCTCGTCGCACCTGTTATCAATACTGTTTTGTTCATTTACAGAGCTTTTGCGAGTGCTATAACTTTCTGCTTGGTCTCCTCTGTCTTCTGCTCGTCAATCTTTGCAGAGACAAAGCCCATATTCTCTACCTCCCAGTAGTTGCAGATGTCGCGGAATTCGGCTGTTGCTCCGTCATAGACGCCTGGAGAGTATGATGACATCAGCAGAGCCATCTTCTTAACGTTGGCAGGTTTGTTGACGCAGTACATACGCTGAACGGGAGCCTGTATCTGTGCGCAGAGTGTGAAGTAATAGATAGGCGCAGCCAGTACCAAAACCTCTGCCTCGTTCATCAGCGGATAGAGCTCCTGCATATCATCCTTCTGGATGCAGGCACCATTGCCCTTTGTGCGACAATACTCGCAAGCCATGCAGCCTGCAATCTTCTTACGCGACACATTCACCAGTGTCACCTCATGTCCTGCTGCCTCGGCTGCCTTCTTGTACTCCTCCGCCATCCAAGCGGTGTTACCATTAGCTCTCGGAGAGCCTTGTAAAATAAGAATCTTGCTCATAATGTTTTAGTTATTAATTTATTTACGCTTCCATGTTTGTGTTTCATAAAAGACACCTATGTAGCCTCTAACCTTCAAGTCTTTGCCTTCAAGCCAGATGGAGCATTTGTAGTTCTTGCCATTCTTGGGATTGTAGATTCTGCCACCTTCCCATTTGTCTTTCTTCTTGGTAAGGCCGCTAAGGATGTTAACACCCATCAGCTTGCGGCTGCGAAGCTTCTCATCCGTATTGTGGGTGTCTTTTGTTTCAGGACCTTTTGCAAGCCATACTATCTTGCCATTTACGGTGTTGCCACTCTGGTAGATTTCAACTTTGGCATCACCGGCCTCTGTCAGCCATGTGCCCAAAATGTCTTGTGCGAAGCTGTTTGCTGCTATCAGCATAAGGGCCATACTAAATAAAAACTTTTTCATAATCTGATTTTTGTTGGTATATAATGGATTGTTTTTGCAAAGAGATTATTTGTGCCTGCAAAGATATATTTTTTTTTTGAATTGTGCAAAATTCTTATTAAACTTCAAATTCCGGTTGTTTGCAGAATAATATTCTAAAACGCTGTTGTATATGGTAAGAATTTAGAAAAAAGACAAATGTAAATATTGCGTTTTAGGGATATCTTCTGTATTTTGGATAAATTTTGGTAGATATTTCTAAACTCCGTACCTTTGCATCCAGAAACGAGATAAAGAATAAATATATGAAAAAGCAGACGATAGCCATACATACTCCATACGACAGACCCGATGCTTATGGTGCGCTGGCATTACCTGTATATAATAATGTAGCATTCGAGTTTCAGGATGCACAGACCATGAGCGATGCCTTCTGCAACCGTATAAAGGTTCCTGACTATGCACGCATGACGAATCCTACTGTGACGAACTTCGAGCAGCGTGTAAAGGCCATTACGGGTGCAGCCCATGTGACAGCCTTCAATTCGGGTATGGCCGCCATCAGCAATGCTCTTCTGGCAGTAAGCTCACAGGGTAAGAATATAGTTACAACGCGTCACCTCTTCGGCAATAGTCTGGCGCTTGTCAGCAATACGCTGTTGCGTTTCGGTGTGAAGGCGCGTTTGCGTGACCTTACTGACCTGGAGGTTGTGGAGCAGGCTGTTGACGAAAATACATGTTGTGTATATCTGGAGATTATCACCAATCCGCAGTTGGAGGTGGCAGATCTTGCAGCCATAGCTGAGATAGCCCATCGCAAAGGTGTTCCTGTGATTGCAGACTCGACAGTAATCCCATTTACGGAGACTTCACTGAAGGACTTGGGCGTAGATATAGAAGTGGTTTCGAGCACTAAATATATCTCCGGTGGAGGAACGTCATTAGGAGGACTGATTATAGACTACGGCACATTCCCGACAATTAACCAGCGTGTGAAGTATGAGTTGCTTGTGAACCTTGGAGCTTACATGACACCACAGGTGGCATATATGCAGACATTGGGACTGGAGACACTCGATGTGCGCTATCAGCGACAGGCTTCCGATGCACTTTGGCTGGCAAAGGCGCTGAGAGAAGTTCCTGGAATAAAGAAAGTGAACTATGTAGGACTGGAGGATAATCCTTATCATGAACTGGCTCAGAAGCAGTTCGGTCCAACGGCAGGAGCTATGCTTACTATAGATTTGGAATCGAAGGAGGCATGCTTCAAATTCATGAACAGTCTGAAACTCATTCACCGTGCAACAAACCTTTTTGACAGCCGTACGCTGGCTATACATCCTGCAACAACTATCTTCGGACTGTTCCCTGAGAGACAACTGGAACAGATGGACGTTCGCCAGACAACCATACGCTTCTCTATAGGGTTGGAGGCCCCAGAAGATTTGCTGCAAGACATAGTGCAGGCTTTATAAAGTTTAGAGTTTAGAGTTTAAAGTTTAGAGTTTATAGATTTATGGCAGAACAGAAGAAATTAAGTATTATTGCTTTCTCAGGCGATTTTGACAAACTGACAGCTGTGTTTACACTTGGGACAGGTGCGGCGGCAGTAGGATATGAGGTGAATATCTTCTTCACCTTCTGGGGACTGGATGCTCTCAAGAAGAAGCAGGGACGTTCCTTCACTGGCGGCAATTGGCTGACAAAGATTTTCGGCTTTATGATGGGAGGTCTGAAGGTGACACCTACCAGCCGCTTCAACTTCCTTGGTGCCGGTCCGAAGATATTCCGCTACCTGATGCGCAAGAACAACGTGGCGACACTTGAAGAACTGGTGGAGGCAGCAAAGGTTCTTGGCATTAACCTATATGCCTGCGAGATGGCTATGCACGTGCTCGGACTTAAAAAAGAGGACTTTATACCAGAGGTGAAAGATGTGCTTGGAGTAGCTTCGTTCCTGAAACTCTCAGACGGTGGACAAACACTGTTTATTTAATTATGAATTTTGTAATCGACTTTGTCGCTTATACCTTTAGGTGTAAGAATTTTGAATTTTAAATTTTAAATTGATAATTATGGCAACTAAAGTATTAGACATTACAAACGAACATTGCCCGATGACTTTTGTAAAGACAAAGATAGAGCTTTCAAAATTGCAGACGGGTGACATACTGGAAGTACTGCTCGCAGAAGGTGAGCCTCTCGACAATGTGCCCCGCAATGCCAAAGAGCAAGGCTACAATGTACTCAGCGTGGAACATGTAGAGGGTACGACACATAAAGTAACAATTCAAAAATAACATATAAATTTATCATTACAATTATTTAAAACAAGAAAAATTATGGCAGATTCAAATCTTCAGCGCAGTGTAACTACTGCTACCGCCAGAAGACTGGCGACGACTACCAAGACAGCACCGCAGATGGGTTCTATAACCCCGAGACTATTATTGAAACTCCTGCCTTGGGTGCAAGTGAGTGGCGGTACCTTCCGCGTGAACCGTACGAAGGTAGAACTCCGTAAGAATGACCGCCTACCAATCCAGTATCTGAATGGCGTACCAACATTTACGGCAAAGAATCTGAAGGCCATACCCCTGTTCTCCGAGTTCGACGACGAGATACTCCACCGCCTGGTGAGCGCTTTTGAGGCACAGGAAGTAGGCGTAGACAAATATTTTGTAGAAGAGGGCAAAGACAAGCAGCGTTTCTTCATTGTTGCCAATGGTCAGGCTGAGGTAATCAGAAAGGGATCTCATGGTGAGGATTTACGGATTGCTCTGTTGGGTGACGGAGAGTATTTCGGTGAAGCCGACCTGCTTGACGAACAGGAATCTACAGTTTCCGTACGTGCCATCACACCTACTGTATTCCTCGGACTGAAACTGAAGGAACTGATTAAGTTCATCAAAGAAGTTCCTGACTTCCGTGAGAAATTTGATAAGGCTGTTGATAAGCAACTTCGCCTGAAAGCTTCTGTGAACGACAATGGTGAGAAGCACATAGACCTCGTATCTGGTCATGAGGAGGACAATATCATTCCTGAGACATATATTGACTATGAGGAGAATCCGACAGAATATCCGCTGAATACTCTGCAAACAGTTGTACGTGTTCATACCCGTGTCAGCGACCTCTACAACAATCCATACAATCAGTTGGAAGAGCAGTTGCGTCTGTCTATTGAAAGTATCAAGGAACGTCAGGAATGGGAGCTTATCAACAACAAGCAATTCGGCTTGCTGTCAGCTGTAAACCCAGCCTACCGTATCACCACACGCTATGGTTCTCCAACACCTGATGATCTGGACGAACTGCTCGGTTTGGTATGGAAGGAACCTGCATTCTTCATCGCTCATCCACGTGCCATTGCAGCCTTTGAGCGTGAATGTACATGGCGTGGTGTACCACCTGTTACAACAGACCTCTTTGGTACAAAAGTAGTTCTGTGGCGCGGTGTGCCAATCATTCCTTCTGATAAGGTGGAAGTGGAAGGCCAGTATCTGACAGGTCGTGGAGTAGGTACTACAAAGATTATCCTCGTTCGTGTAGGTGAGAAGAATCAGGGCGTTGTTGGTCTGCATCAAAGCGGTATCCCTGGCGAGATTGCTCCGTCACTTTCAGCACGCTTGATGGGACTCGACAAGTTCGGTGTGGCATCCTACCTGCTCACAAAATACTTCTCATTGGCCTCTCTCACAGACGACGCCATCGCTGTACTTGAGAACGTAGAAGTTGGCTACTATCATGACTATCAGCATAGAAATAAAGTAGAAAAATAATGTTAGATATACAAAATATTAACGGATACGGTTTGGATGGTGGGACTTTGGCTCAGCTGAAGGAAATCGCCCAGAAATATTGTCCTGAGGAGGCACAGGAGATTCGTCAGAGTATTTTCCCTGACGAGTCCCTGAACCTCACGGAACTTGAAGCGGGCTTCCAACAACTTTTGGCCGGTGGCAGTGGTTATGAAGACCTGCCATATCTCGGTGATACAGAAGCCAAAGGACATACCATACCACACGATGACGGCTTCGGCATAGGTATCCCTGAATCCCAGAAATTGCGTGAGCTGAACTATGAAGAGTTGGACACGCTGAACTCTGAGGAGATAAAGAAGGATTTCCCTGTACTGAACCAGAAAGTGAACGGCCACGACCTCGTATGGCTTGACAATGGTGCGACTACGCAAAAGCCGTTGCAGGTCATTGATAAGATATCGGATTATTACAAGAACTATAATTCGAACATCCATCGTGGTGCCCACACTCTGGCAGCCCGTGCTACAGATGCCTATGAGGAAGCCCGTGAGAAGGTGCAGCGTTTCATCAATGCTGCCACAAGCGAAGAGATTATCTTCGTACGCGGTACGACAGAAGGCATCAACCTTGTGGCACAGGCTTACGGAAGGCAGTATATCACACCAGGTGACGAGGTTATTGTATCGGAACTGGACCATCATGCCAACATAGTGCCCTGGCAGCGTGTATGCCAGGAACGGGGAGCCACGTTACGTGCCATACCTACCGACCAGAATGGTGACCTGATACTCTCAGAGTTTGAACGGCTTATCACCCCACGTACACGATTCGTCTCTGTGGGACATGTAAACAACACGTTCGGTACCATTAACGATGTGCAGCGTATCATAGATATTGCTCACTCTCACCAGATTCCTGTACTGATTGACGGTGCCCAATCTATAGCCCATACACCTGTGGATGTACAGGCTCTTGGAGCTGACTTCTTCGTATTCAGCGGCCATAAGATATATGGTCCTAATGGTATTGGTGTTGTCTATGGACGTAAGGAACTGCTCGACAAGATGCAACCGTGGCAAGGTGGTGGCAACATGATTAAGGATGTGACTATTGAGCATACAGAATATAATGCTCCACCAGCACGTTTCGAAGCAGGTACTCCTAATGTGGCAGACGCCATCGGTCTGGGTGCCGCCCTTGATTACGTAAGCCTTATTGGACTGCGTAACATTGAGCACCATGAGCACCAGCTTACAGAATATGCACGCGAACAACTCGCTCAGATTCCAGGCCTGACGCTTATTGGCAATCCGAAGAATCGTGTATCGGTAGTCAGTTTCGTACTTGACGGTATTCCCGTGCCTGAAGTAGGTACTCTTCTGGATAAAGAAGGAATTGCCGTGCGTGCCGGACACCACTGTGCACAGCCAGCCTTGCGTGCCCTTGGATACGAGATGAGTGTACGTCCGACATTTGCTCTCTATAATACCCGCGAAGACGTGGATAAGTTGGTAATAGCAGTAAAGAAAATAATTGGTAGATAATATGGCAAAGATAATAGTAAACGGAGAGGCGCAGGATGTGCAGTTTCCTCTCAACATCACAGAACTCATACAAAAGAATAACGTACAGCAGCCCGAAATGGTTTCTGTACAAGTTAACAACGATTTCATTGATAATCTGGATTGGGATAAGATCCAGATAAAAGAAGGTGATGAGGTAGACTTCCTTTATTTCATGGGAGGAGGGGCATTCTGGTTTAAAGTTTAGAGTTTAGAGTTTAAAGTTTGAGTTATGATTGATTTTACAGAAGAACAGATACAACGTTATTCGCGGCATATCCTATTGCAGGACGTAGGGGTAGAAGGACAGGAAAAGATTCTGAACGCCCGAGTACTCGTAGTTGGTGCCGGTGGTCTGGGTGCTCCCGTATCACTTTACCTTGCAGCGGCTGGTATAGGACGAATAGGAATTATCGATGCCGATGTAGTGGATTTGTCAAACCTGCAGCGTCAGGTGATTCACTTTACAAAGGATGTAGGCATTCCGAAAGTACAGAGTGCCAAGGAAAAGATAGAAGCCATAAACCCCGACGTAAAGGTTGATACTTATTATGAGTTTCTTGACTCGTCGAATGCTCTCGATATCATCAAAGAATATGACTTTATTGTTGACGGTACCGACAACTTCCCTGTAAAATTTCTCATCAATGATGCTTGTGTGATGGCCGGTAAGCCATTCTCTCATGGTGGCATCCTGCGTTTCAATGGACAGACATTTACTCATTTGCCAGGTACGGCCTGCTACCGTTGTATGTTTAAGGAACCACCGCCAGTAGGCGCTGTACCAACCTGTAGTCAGGCAGGTGTATTGGGAGCCATTGCAGGTATGTTAGGCACCATACAGGCTGCAGAGACGCTTAAATATTTTACCGGAGTAGGAGAGCTCCTGACTAACCGTCTTCTCACATTTGATGCCAAGACCATGCAGTTCCGTACTGTTGCCGTGAAACACCGTGACACGTGTCCAATCTGCGGCAGCAATCCAACCATAGATCACCTGATAGATTACGAATTGGGTACTTGCGATTTGAAGAACCATTAAACATTAAAGATTAAACACCAGATGATAATTCCGAAAGAGATTATTGAAGAATTGATAACCCAGGCCCGGCAGGACGCACCCAACGAGACGTGTGGGTACCTGCTGGGTACCAGTGGTGAGGAAGGCGATGTGATAACTGAGAACTATTGGATGGAGAATATTGACCACTCTCCGGAGCTTTTCTCCTTCGCTCCGAAAGACCAGTTTGCAGCATTGAAATATGCACGTTCTAAGGGTTTGAAGATTCTTGCAAACTGGCATAGCCATCCTGCATCACCTTCACGTCCTTCACAAGAAGACCTGCGCCTGGCCAATGATCCAAACATACGATACGCCATTCTGTCCCTGCATGAAGGGGTACATCTTAATTCCTTCAAGATACTGAATGGCAAAGTTGTGGACAAAGAGATACATCTTTAAATTCATAATTAAAAATTCTTACACCTAAAGGTATAAGCGACAAAGTCGATTACACAATTCATAATTAATACATATCAATACGGCACATAATATTACAATGGAGAAGAAAGTCAATGAATACCTAAGACGCAATGTCGGTCTGTTGTCACAGCTGACGAAGCAGGAAAAGGGAATTATATCGCAGACGGAGGCTCCGCTGCCTTCTGTGGAGCAGGTAAAGCAGATGGTGGAGCTGGTGAAAAGCATCATCTTTCCAGACTACTTCACCAAACGGCAGCCTGACGAGACAATACGTTCCTATTACATAGGTGTGCACATGGAGGAACTGCTGCAGATTCTGATAAAGCAGATTGCTCACGGACTGCAGTTCTGTGATAATCGCGATGCTATAACATCGAAGCAAGAGGCGTATGAAGAGGCAGAGAAACTGGCTCTGAAATTCATCGATTCGCTACCGGAAATAAAGCGACTTCTCTATACTGACGTGCAGGCCATATTTGACAATGACCCTGCAGCCCCGAACTATGGAGAGGTGATATTCAGCTATCCTGTGGTGAATACTATGATTCACTATCGCTTTGCCCACAGACTCCACGAACTGAACGTGCCTGTAATACCACGTATCATAACCGAACTGGCACATTCAAAAACTGGTATAGACATTCATCCCGGGGCACAGATAGGAGAGTACTTCGCCATTGATCACGGTACGGGAGTGGTCATAGGTGAGACATGTATCATAGGAAATCACGTAACGCTATATCAGGGTGTGACGCTGGGTTCAAAAAGCTTCAAGTATGATGCCCAAGGCAATATGCTCAATATTCCCCGTCATCCTATCATAGAAGACTACGTCACCATATATTCCAACGCCAGCATCCTGGGTCGTATCACCATAGGACATCACTCTGTAATAGGTGGTAACATATGGGTTACGAACAGCGTGGTTCCTTATTCACGAGTACAACAGCGAAAAGCTGTGGAAATGCATTTCGAAGCAGGACTGGGGATATAAAGTTTAGAGTTTAGAGTTATTTTCCAACGCAGAAGTGCTTAAAGATATTTGCAAGGACTTCTGGGGTGGTGATAGTACCTTCTCCACCGAGAATGTCAGCCAAGTGCTGTATACAGAGGCGCAAATCTTCTGATACGAGGTCTCCACTAAGGCCTTGCTCAAGGGCTTTCATAGCACGCTGAATGTCTGAAAGCGCCATTGTGAGGGCTTCCTTATGACGTTGGTTAACAACAACGGCATCATCATTGGATGGTGCAGAATATACCAACTTCTGTTTCAGTTCGTCAATGCCGATACCATTTAATGCCTGAAAATTTTCAGACTTGTTATGGATTCGGATTATGACAGGAGAATTAACAGAATCGTTAATATCTAACTCAGGATATTCATGTTTATCATCACGCATCATGATGATAATCTGGGCTTTTTCTGCAGCTTTCAGCGAACGCTCAATACCGAGGTTCTCTATAGTATCATCGGTATTACGGATGCCTGCAGTATCAATAAAGCGGAATAGCCTCCCATCAATTGTAATGGTATCTTCGATAAGATCACGAGTGGTACCTTGGATATCACTTACAATGGCACGATCATCTCCGACAAGTGCATTAAGGAGGGTTGATTTTCCGACATTAGGAGCACCGATTATGGCTACAGGAATACCATTCTTTATGGCATTGCCAGCAGAGAAAGATGCCAGTAATTTTGTAATTTCTTTTTCTATGGAATGTGCCACTTCTTCCAATTCCGAGCGGTCGGCAAACTCCAGTTCCTCATGGTCGGAGAAATCTAATTCCAATTCCAAGAGAGATGTGAGATGAAGCAGTTTTTCCCGCAACTCATGTAAACGTGATGTAATACCTCCTCGCATCTGGTTTATAGCTATGCGATGTTGCGAAACATTGGATGATGCTATAAGGTCGGCAACTGCTTCCGCCTGCGTGAGGTCCATCTTACCATTGAGAAATGCCCGCTGAGTGAATTCACCTGGTTGAGCCATAACGCATCCTTTTTCCACCAGCAATGAGAGAATTGTCTCAAGAATATATCTGGAACCATGACAGGATATCTCGATTGAATCTTCACCTGTATATGAGTGAGGGGAGCGGAACACGCTTACAAGGACATCATCTATGGGAAGGTTCTCTCCAGACTTCTCCGAGGGGAGAATCTGGCCGTAATGCAGGGTGTATCCCTTGGCATTAAGGATGTCTTTGGAGAATACACTATTGACAATCTCTATGGCATCTTTTCCAGAAACGCGGATGATACCGATTGCGCCTCCTGGTGCTGTAGCTATGGCTGCTATTGTGGACATATTGTTGCTCTACCGTTTTGATATGTGGCTGTGATGCCAGAATTGCGATTGTGGGTTATTTCTCCAATCTCACGCATTATCTGTCGCATCACAAGATAATCAGTATGTGGTGTGTCTATGGTAAAGAGTTTTGACACCTGTTCTTCTGTCAGAGGGTCATCCTTATGGCGCTTTATGAGAAGTTGCAGGAAGTCGCGTAATTCTTGCAGAGTATCAGAACTCATCGGCTTTTGCTTTAATACTTTCGATGTGAGCATCAAGCACAGTTCCCTGTAGTATTCTATGGCATTGGTGATATCATCCTGTGGGGCATCATTTGCAATAAGCTGCAGTATGCGAGATGGATAATACATCGTCTCATGCTTCACAGTTGACAGTTGGTTGTCTGTAATGCTGGAAGAAACATGCAGGCGCTCGTTTTCTTGTTTCAATGCCGCAATTTCCTCCTCAAGATTATTTTTGCGTTCACGCTCCTTACGGCGCTGTATGACGACAGGCTTCAGGTAAAGATACCATACAAAAGGTATGAGGGACAGTATCATTATGAGAACCACAAGCATTGCTATGTTGGCTTGTAGCTCTGCCCGCTGCATACTACGATAGTAATCAGGCAATGATTTGTCGGCAGTAAGTTCACGATAGAGTAGGGTATATTGCCAGTTGCTATTACGATAGCGAGCCCATTGGTGAGTGGCAAGTGATGCTACTGCATCCTCATTATATACCGACAGCAAGACGATAGAATCAGCATCTGCACTATGGGTCATACAAGAGTCAGCAAAAAGCAAAGCATCGGAATAGCGACCTTGGATATTACAATTATAGAGGCTGTCAGCATATCTGTCTATCTCTTTTGCCTGCACACTGATGCTGAAAAGGGAGACAAAAAGCAACAGAAGACATTTCACCAGTGGAAGACGGAATGATATGGAGGTACCTTTTCCGAGGACAGACTTGACACCTATAGTACAGACTGAAAAGAGAGATGATATCTTCTTGTATCGGTCAATGATGCCACGACAGTTCTGGAGTCCGAAACCGCCTTTGCCATCAATCTGCTTATATTCAAAGAGGTGGGCCAACTGTTCTTCTGTCATACCCTTGCCATTGTCTGTGACACTTATTTCGGCATAGTTGTCATTAGTGGTGGCATTAACATCTATTTCTGTTGCGCCACTCTTTCGGGCATTGTCAACAAGGGTGTTGACAAGGAACAATGTCAGGGATTTGTCTGCTTTTACCACAACAGAAGAATATGCTGATATATTAGTTTTTGTGGTTGCTGTAGATGTCTTTTTTATCACAGCGAATATATCGCTGAGATTCACATTTTCTATATGCGGACGAATATCCCCTCGTCGCATTTTTATCCAATCTGTCAGCATATTGTTCTGACGATCTATCTCATGGGCCAGTTCCTGACAATAGTCCATTTTGCCCGTCTTTGCAGCCAGTCCCATGCGCTCGATAAGTGGCAGCATACCATTTATGACATGAACGCAGGCACGTTGTTCTACCATAGCACGAATGCCCTTGGTATTCTCCAACTTCATAAGAGCCAATTCTTCTTCCAATTCTTCAAAATCTGCCTTCTTTATTTTGTTGGCTTTATGGTTATGAATGAGAGTTACAATAGCAATCAGCAACAGCAGGAATATTCCACAGGCTATATAAACAAGAATCCATATACGGCTAGTAGTCTGATCAAGGGCCTGTGCCCGGGCTTCGAGTTGCCTGTCTTGTCGTGTGCTGTCCTGCAGGTCAAGATACATGTTACGGTAGTAGTCGCTATGGAACTTGTCATCCATAGCAGAGTAGGAGAGTGACATCTGCTCTGCAATGGAAGTCTTCAGTTCCGGCATATTATCAATAGCCGGATTAGCAAGTGCCATATTCAGGCATTCTACAGACTTTTGAGGTTCACCAATTCGGAAATAGCAATTGCTGAGGTTACGCCATGCATCAGCTATCTGATATGCATTATTGCCATTGAGAAGTATGCTCAGGGAACGTTCGGCAAGGTTACCTGCCAACAGCGAATCAGGTACATTGTATTCGTTAATATATCTTATAGACGGAGCATCAAAAGTGCGCGCCATAGCAAAGATGCTGTCGTATGAAAAATACATACTCAAGGCTTGCATTGAGAGTGCCCGGTATTCATCAATCTTTCTTCGTGTTGACAATATGTAACACTGAACCAAAGCATCGTAACCCTTTTGTAGAAGGGCTTTGTTCTTCTGTATGTTTACAGGGATGAAACTTACTTTCCCAAGATGATAGAGATAATTAAGGAAGAGAAGGGAATCGGTATAAGCCACATTGGGAGCAACAGAATCGACAACAGCACGAGCATCTTTGAATTGTCTCATTTGCAACAGGTAGTCGGCATATATCAGCTGTGCCTGTATGCGCTCTGCTGGAGTAGCATCTTTGATATGCTTATCGAAATTGTATTTGTGTAGATAGAACTCCTTACTGTCCGCTCTCATGCGACAAGAGTCCATCTGTAACACCTCATAGGCTATGCTCCCTTTTTGAGGGGCTGCAATAACAGATGTACATAATAAAAGGCTCCACATAGCCAATATAAGCCATGTGGAGCCAATATGTAGATTCATATTATGCTTTGCAGTAACCAAGAGCTTCCTTGCACTTGTCTGTAATATACTTCCAGTCACCAGCTGCAATCTTGTCTTTCGGGAACAGTTTGGAGCCCATACCGACGCAGAATACGCCAGCCTTGAACCAACTTTCAAGATTCTCCTTCTCAGGAGCAACACCGCCAGTAACCATTATCTTAGACCAAGGCATTGGAGCCATGAGACCCTTGATGAGGTTAGGACCTACAACATCGCCAGGGAATACCTTTGTGAAGTCACATCCAACTTCCTGTGCCTTACCAATCTCTGATGGTGTCAGACAACCAGGACAGTATGTCACACAACGACGGTTGCAGACAACAGCAATATCAGGATTGAACAATGGACCTACAACGAAGTTTGCGCCCATCTGAATGTAAAGAGATGCTGTAGGAGCATCAACAACACTGCCGATACCGAGAGCCAACTCTGGACACTCTTTGTTTGCCCACTTAGAGAGTTCTGCAAAAACCTCATGTGCAAAGTCACCACGATTGGTAAACTCAAAAGCGCGAACGCCACCATCATAGCATGCCTTGATGACATTCTTGCAAATCTCGATATCTTTATTATAAAAAACTGGAACCATTGGTGCGGCAGCAATCTTCGCCATCACCTGAAATTTATCAAATTTTGCCACGATATTCTAATTATGAATTGTGAATTATTAATTATGAATTACAGATTACCTCTGTACACGACCGTTTGCGTTACCTCCAGCAAGAGCCTCTACCTCAGCAACAGAAACGAGGTTATAGTCTCCATTGATAGTATGTTTCAGGGCAGATGCTGCAACAGCAAACTCCAAGGCTTCACCCTGTGTTGGCTTTGTCAGAAGACCGTGGATAAGACCACCTGAGAAAGAATCACCGCCACCAACACGATCAATGATAGGATTGATTTCGTAACGCTTTGACTGATAGAATTCCTTACCGTCATAAATCATAGCCTTCCAACCATTGAATGTTGCAGAGAATGACTCACGGAGTGTAGAAACAACATACTTGAATCCAAACTCTTTCATCATCTGCTCGAAGATGCCCTTATAGCCTTCTGCATTTGTCTCACCGCCTTCAACGTCTGCATCTGGCTTGAAACCAAGACAAAGCTCTGCATCTTCCTCATTACCAATACATACATCAACGTACTGCATGAGAGGACGCATAACAGAGATAGCCTTCTCTGAAGTCCACAGCTTCTTGCGGAAATTGAGGTCAACAGAAACTGTTACACCATGACGCTTTGCAGCTTCGCAAGCAAGTTTTGTAAGCTCAGCAGCCTTATCAGAAATGGCAGGAGTAATGCCTGACCAGTGGAACCACTTGGCACCTTCCATGATAGCATCAAAGTCGAAGTCTTCTGGAGAAGCCTCTGCGATGGCACTATTAGCACGGTCATAGATAACTTTTGAAGGACGCATTGATGCACCTGTCTCACAGTAGTAAAGACCTACACGATCACCACCGCGAGCAATAAACTGCGTATTTACACCATAACGACGGAGTGAATTAACTGCTATCTGACCAATTTCGTGTGATGGAAGCTTTGATACAAAATAAGCATCATGACCATAATTGGCACAACTGATAGCGACATTAGCCTCACCTCCACCAGGGATAATACGGAAAATGTCTGTTTGAACAAAACGGTCTTGACCGTTAGGAGAAAGGCGAAGCATAATCTCGCCAAGTGTTACTACTTTTGCCATTTTTGATTAAAAAAGTTAGTTTATAAAGTTTATAAAATAAGTTTTGAGTGCAAAGATAACAATAAACAACCAAATAATTGCAATACAGAGGTTACAATTAACATATTTTCACTGTGTGTACATCAAAAAATCAAACTGTGTAATAAACAATTCATAAAAAATTGCTACTTTTGACACGATTTTCTCTAAAACCACAGCAACACTATCACAAAAAACAACAAAACTAAAACATAAAAAACATATTGGGACAATGAACGAACGTATTACGATAAAAGACATTGCTGAAAGAGCAGGTGTATCGTCCGGAACGGTTGACAGAGTTCTACACAACCGTCCTAATGTTTCTAAAAAAGCCCTTGCTAAGGTAAAGGCAGCATTGGAAGAGATGAATTATGAACCCAATGCATATGCAAGTGCTTTAGCCTCCAACAAGCGATACGAATTTATGTGCCTCATGCCACGACATGACAGCGAGGCATATTGGTCAGAAGTAGAGGAAGGGCAAAACAAATGTTGCGAAACACGAAAGGATTTCAACGTACACATCAAACACCTTTATTATGTGCGTAATGATGTATCATCATTCAAGGAACAATACGAAAGTATATTGGAATCCAATCCAGACGGTGTGGTTATCGTGCCGGCAAAGCTTGATTATACCCGTGTGTTTACAGATGAACTGCATGAGAGAAACATTCCTTTTGTATTGCTTGACTCTTATCTGCCAGATTTAAGACCATTGGCTTTCTACGGCCAGGATTCTTTTGCATCAGGATATTTCGCTGCAAAGATGCTGATGCTCATAGCATCGAAAGAAACAGAGATTATGCTTATGAAACAGACCCTGGATGGAAAGAATGTGGCATCAAAACAGCAGGATAACCGTGAGGTGGGATTCCGTCACTATATGACAGACCACTTCCCTGAGGTAAAGATAAATACTCTTGATCTGCCATACAAGAATACGAAGAAGCAGAATCAGGTTCTCCTGGAGAAATATTTCTCTGCACATCCTAAGACGCACCATTGCATCACAATGAATTCCAAAGCTCATATAGTCGGAGAATTCCTGTTGCAGACAAACAGGCGAAATGTTCAGATAATGGGTTATGATATGGTTGAGAAGAATGCGAAATGCCTGAATGATGGCAGCATCTCATTCATTATAGCTCAGCATGGATACCAACAGGGTTATTACAGCGTTGATGCTCTTGTAAGAGCTGTTGTATTGAAGCGAAACGTGACCCCTGTAAACTATATGCCGATAGAGATATTGTCAAGAGAGAATATGGCATTCTACAGAAGGACACAGATTTAATTAACAATTAATAATTCAAAATTCATAATTATAAAAAAACAACTATTACAATAACATAAAAGAAAAAATGGACCAGAAATTTTTAAAGATCAATCCTGCCGACTCTGTTGTTGTGTGTCTGCAGCCAATGAAGAAGGATGAAGTAATTAACGTTGACGGAAAATCAGTTACATTACTTCAAGACACCCCTCAGGGACATAAAGTATTGCTTACAGACAAGGCAGAAGGAGAAAATATAATAAAGTATGGCTATCCTATAGGCCACGCTCGAAAGGCCCTGAAAGCCGGAGAGTGGGTTAATGAGGATAACCTCAAGACAAATCTTTCCGGCACGTTGGAATATACCTATAATCCTGTTAACGAAAAGCTGACAATAGCAAAGGAGGACAGGACTTTCAAGGGATATGTCCGTAAGAATGGTGATGTCGGAGTACGTAATGAAATATGGATTGTACCTACCGTAGGATGTGTGAATGGTATTGCGGAGCGTCTGGCAAATACTCTCAAGCAGGAAACGGGTTTACAGGGTATAGATGGTGTTCATGCTTGGCATCATAACTATGGTTGTTCACAGCTGTCTGAGGACCATGAGTCAACAAGAAAGATTCTTCGTGATATAGTTCTTCATCCGAATGCAGGAGGTGTTCTGGTTCTTTCTTTGGGATGTGAGAACAACCAGCCGGATGCATTCATGGAAATGCTTGGTGACTACGATAAGGACCGCATAAAGCTTGTTGTTACACAGAAGGTGGATGGTGACGAGACAGAATATTGCATGAATGTTCTGCGTGACATCTATAACCTTGCAAAAGAAGACAAGCGTGTTGATGTTCCTGTTTCAAAACTGCGTGTAGGCCTGAAGTGTGGCGGTTCTGATGGACTCTCTGGTATCACGGCAAATCCGCTCGAGGGAGAATTCTCTGACTGGCTCGTGGCACAGGGTGGTACATCTATCCTTACGGAGGTGCCTGAGATGTTTGGTGCAGAGACAATTCTTATGAACCGTTGTGAGACAAAGGAACTGTTCGACCAGACAGTATCTCTTATCAATAACTTCAAGAACTACTTCCTATCACATGGCGAGCCTGTAGGTGAGAACCCAAGCCCAGGCAACAAAGCTGGCGGTATTTCTACTCTAGAAGATAAGGCCCTCGGCTGTACTCAGAAATGTGGCAGGGCTCCTGTAAGTGGTGTGTTGGAGTATGGCGACCGCCTGAAGGTTAATGGTTTGAATCTGCTTTCTGCCCCAGGCAATGACCTCGTGGCTGCTACGGCATTGGCATCTGCAGGATGTCACCTTGTATTGTTCTCTACGGGACGTGGAACACCATTCGGAACCTTCGTACCTACAATGAAGATATCTACCAACAATGACCTCTACAACCGCAAGAATAACTGGATAGACTTCAACGCCGGTCAGCTGGTTGATTCAAAGACCATGAAAGAACTGACTGCAGAGTTTATTGACAAGGTCCTTGCAGTTGCATCTGGCGAGAAGGCAAAGAATGAGATAAACGGCTACCAGGAGATATCCATCTTCAAAAACGGTGTGACTTTGTAGTTAATAGGTGATAGTTGATAGGTGATAGTTATGCGTTTATTCTTCTGCAATATATTCTTCTGCCTGTTTTCTTTAATTGCTAACGGGCAGAAGATTTTTAATATCATTGGCGACTCTTACGTTGCCAACCATCGTTGTCCCTATACTGAGGCGTGGCATTATAAGCTGGCAGTGGAGAAAGGGTTTACATATAATAACTATGGCAGGAACGGGTCTTGCATAGCTTTCGACAGGACGCACGACGGCAAGTGGAATTTCGGACCTGCCATGTGGCAACGCTATAAGGCGATGGACCCTAATGCCGATTATGTCATTATCATTGCAGGCCATAACGATGCCGACATGGTGGCAAGGGCTGCGAATAATCCAAAGATGTATAAAGACTCCCTGAAGATGTTCAAGGATTCCCTCGTGACGATGATTAAGGGCATCAAGACCCTGTGTCCGAAGGCGCGGACAGGTTTTGTCACGCCATGGTATGTTGACAGACCCGGATTTGCGGATGTATGTAATATAATAAAAAAGGTGTGCAAGAAGAATGGCATCCCCGTATTGTGGAACTATGATGACGCCTGCGTCATAAAGGTGCGTGACGAGGCGTTCCGCAAGAAATACTTCCAGGGCGGTAAGGGTACAGATACTGCCCACCTCAACGAAGCTGGTCACGACCTCTTCCTCCCCGTCGGAAGAACATGGTTTGAAAAGAATTTCTAAAGCCTCTCCCCAGCCCTCCCCAGTTAGGGAGGGAGTTAGGTATTTAAGATATGAAGCTTTCCAGATTAATATTTATTTTGATACTACTACATAGCCTGTCTTTCGGTGTGGCTATGGCTCAGCATGTGCCGGCGAATAACAATCATGACGAGGAGAGAGCGTGTGCCCATCAGTGGCTCTTAGAACATGGTCTGAATACCAAATCATTATCCCTCAGTCTGACATACGAGGATATTGGCTTCCTGGTCTTTGAGGATTCCAGGAACCATTGCTTCTGCGTCGTTGCGAACAAGGAAATGTGGCCGTTGCTCTACGGACCGGTTTTGGCATATAGCACAGAGGTGGCACTATATATGAATTCTAAACCCGGTCAGCAATATAATGGCGTGATGAAGCCTTTCAGGGACCAGTTGGCAGCCCTGAAGATGAGTGCCGCCGGCCCTGACACCGCCACAGCCATATATACACCGAAGAACAAGGAAGTACTGCCGATGCTCGGTTCTACAAAATGGAACCAGTACAGACCGTACAATATGTTTGCACCCACCAAAAACGGTAATAGGGTGCTGATTGGCTGCGTTCCTACTGCTGTCGCCATGACCATGAGGTATCATCAATGGCCAGAAAGGGGTGAAGATTGTTGCTACTATATGATGGACAGCAAGACGATGGCAACGATGGATTTCTCGAAATGCACTCCTCTGTGGAAATCGTACAAGGACATCTACTTCCCAGAAGACACCCTTGACGAGGGAGCCCAGAACCTGTCAAAACTGATGGTCTCCATAGGCCTTTCCGTCGATGCCTCATTCTCGGACACCGGTACCAGTGCATCCATGAAGAATGTAAAGCCGACCCTATGTAATCATTTCGGTTATTCCGGTCACATCGCATTCCATGATATGCGGCGCCATAATCTTACAGAAGAGCAGATGGAGGCAATCCTGTATAAGGAACTTGACGAAGGGCGTCCGTGCATCGTCTCTAACGCTGGGCACGCATTTGTCTGTGACGGCTATAGCAACGGTTTCCTCCACTATAACTTTGGTTGGAGTGGGCACTATAACGGTTACTATCGGCTGATGACAGGGCGTTATAACAAGTTGATAAGCGGAGAGCCGCCCATACTTGTCAAGTATTTCATCAGCGGTATCGAGCCCCAGCAGCCCGACGGCGGTGTCAGCCGTGAGATAACGCTGAAGAAGGCAGGAACCCTTCAGGATATGCTCACCGATACAGAAAAGGAAACCATAACGAAACTCACGCTGAAAGGTCCGCTGAACGGCAGCGACATAAAGCTCCTCAGGAAGATGGCAGGCTCCAATGACGGGTTCTCTCTTGACGGATGGAGAGGCGGCGCCCTGACCGAGCTCAACCTCAGGGAGGCGAAGATAAAGGACGACAAGACAGCATACTACTCCAAGCCTGCAAAGGGAGTATGGACAAGCTATGAAAACAACAAGCCCCGAAAGTATGACTTTTCAAAGTCGCTAACCAAGAGCGACTGGATAAGTTTCAAGAACGGCCCGGGCTCCAGAATGCAAGGCATGCAGATAGTACGCACTGACGACGACAAGTATTTGGAACATTACTTTTGTCAGAGAGACATGATTGGAAAATTCATGTTTGCCAACTGCTCGTCGCTGAAGAATCTCGTACTCCCCATAACCACTGAGAAGGTAGATGACCATGCCTTCCAGGACTGCATCTCGCTTACCAGCATCGTCCTGCCCCCGTCGACAGAGTCCATAGGGCGCGATCCCTTCCGGGGCTGCTTCTCACTGGAGGAAGTACTGCTTCCCCGCAACCTGAATGTAAAAGACGGCACCATCTGCGAAGGCTGCTCCCCAATCCTCCGCTCAGCAAAGAGGTATTGATAATTTTCGTATATTTGACACGATGGTCGAAGATACTTGCGTTCGAAAATACAATCAAAAATAAAAAAAACTTTTCTTTTTGCTTGGTATTTTGCTCACTTAATTGTATCTTTGCACTCGGAAACTCGTGCGAAGTTGCTTTCGCTCGGCAAAATGAAAACAAGCTTTCTTTTGCTCTCGCTTACTCGCTACATTGCACACGGAACTAAAAATACAAATCATTATGACTGCAGTACAGCTGAACGCGATGAATACGGAACTATGGCAGAGTATTGGTGCCATAGCTGACAGTGAGTCACTGATGAAACGACTGACGCGCTATGCCAAGAAGTTGGTAAAGGAGAAGTCTGACCCCACGTTGATGACCAAGGAAGAATTCTTTGCAAAGATAGAGCGTGCAGAACAACAGGCTGCACGCGGTGAGGGAATGTCGATGCTCCCTGAAGAGAATTTAGCAGATTTCTTAAAACGTAATGGCTATGAAGTATAAAATAGTCATTCTGCCCGAGGCTGCACTTGACTTGCAACGTCTCGCTAAGAGTGAACCAAAGGTATTTGCAAAAGCAAACCGCTTTATACAAGAGCTTGCTGAACATCCCAAAACAGGACTGGGGCATCCAGAACCATTGAAGGGCAAGCCGGAAGGCCGCTGGAGTCGTGAGTTGACAAAGAAACACAGGCTCGTTTATCGCATCTTTGAGACAGAGGTTTATATCGATATTTTAGCTGCCTACGGGCACTATGATGACAAATAGTATTGCGACCATTTGAAACTGTATGTTGTATTATAATATATATAATGTAACGGGCAGCTCGCAAACAATTCGCTCCGAGGCGGATTGTTTGCGCGGCGGCATACATACATACATACATACATACATACATACATACATACATACATACATACATACTCTCCCTCTATAGGAGAAATTTCCGAAAACATGCCGCGGGCATGTCTGAGGATATAAGGCACGTTTGTGTCCCATAACGGGATGCAGACGTGCCTTTTTGCGTGCTATCATTTTTTTTGATTTTAGTAATATATGGTTTATTTACTAATTTTAAAATACAACATTATGAAGAAAAAAGATTATTTGAAACCGGCGATGAACATCGTCAAGTTGCAACAACAGGCAGCGTTGCTGCAAGCAAGTGTTACGGTAGAGAGCGCTACGTGGGGAGAGGAAGAAGACTTATAATATGGAGGACAGAATTATGAAGAATATGATGAAGAATATATTAATGTCCGCAGCATCCATTGCTGCCCTCATGCTGACTGCATCCTGCAATCAGGAAGACAATGAGATTATCGACGAGCCCGCAGCCCCGACAGTTCATTCCATCGAGGTGACTGTTCCAGTGACAGCAGATGCCAGTACAAGGGCTTCATATACGGCGGGTGCCGCAACCACCTTTGAGGCTGGCGACAAGTTGTATATCAAAGTCCGGGATGGCGAAACTTACACCTATGTCGGCGTGCTGGACAACAGCGCTGAAGCAGTGAACAAATTCTCCGGCACGCTGTATAAAACAGCCGGGACAGATTACAGCGGCAGCGATATCATCACCGACTGCACTTCGCTGGAGGCGACGCTACTACCCAGCGGGTATGACGAAAATTACTATGTCCTGACTAAAAGCGGAGAAACCGTTACAGGCCTCACAGTAGTGCCCGCCAAGGCATTCTCCTCAGCAACCACCAAGGCCGCCGCAGTCCCTCAGGTTGCCAATGCAAGCTACAGCACCACGGTCTCGGGAGCAAAGACCATCACCCTCACTCCTCAGAATGCCGTCCTTTACTACACCCTCAGCGGCCTTGCCAAAAGTACGGCTGTTACCGTCTCAGTAAGCGACGGAACCACCACTGTCAGCGGCTCGGTTACTACTAATTCCAGCGGCGCAGCCACCTTTGCCGTAGGTGTTGCACCAGGGGGCACAACCAAGTCATATATGATGAAAAAAGGCGATGAGCAGACAATCGAGTTCCGTGCTGAGCTGAGTGCCAACAAGGTGTACAATATCACCCGTAGTGCGGCCGGTAGCCCTGATTGCCTCAGCGGCGTTTTCTCCGTTGCTTCCGGAAAGACCGTCAAGTTCTCAAAGGGCAACCTGCAGGCCACCTATACCGGTAGCGCTTGGAGCTGGGCTTTCGCCGCCAACCAGTGGGACTGCATCGGCAATGCAGAGGGAAATACTAAGGTGTCAAACGAGAGTCCGTTCGTATCAGGTTACAGCGGCACATCAACCACTGTGGACCTCTTCGGCTGGAGCACGTCAGCTACGCTCTATGGAATCAATTCATCAAAGGATGACAGTGACTATAGCGGCGACTTCCTGGATTGGGGCGCAGCCGCATCCAAGGACCTGGGCTATGGCTGGCGCACGCTGACGAAGGACGAGTGGAGTTACCTTCTCGCGAGCCGTACAGACGCAGCCAGCAAGGTTGGTTTCGCAACCGTAGGAGGGGCGACCGGCATCATCATCCTGCCCGATGACTTTACTGACCCGAACAGGAATAACGGAAGCGGTGCCTTCGTGCCTAAGGCGACCACCGGCTGGACGGCCAACGTTTACACCTCTGGCGGCAACTGGGAGGCCATGGAGGCCGCCGGTGCCGTGTTCCTGCCTGCGGCAGGTTCCCGCGACGGTAGGACGGTCTCCGATGTGGGCGACAGAGGCTACTACTGGTCAAGTACGGCCTCTTTTAGCAGCTACGCCAAGTTCCCGTACTTCGCCCCACTGGGTGTGTATCACGAGTACAGCACCGACCATCGGTACCACGGGTACTCCGTCCGTCTCGTCCAGGATCTGAATTAACCGCGCAAAGCGCGTTGGGGCATGGGAGCCCCGAGAGCCGCTCTGCGGCAAACGGGGCTTCCCCTTTTCACGGCGCGCCGGGCACTGAAGGCGGCGAGCGAGAAAGGGCAGGAGGCTTAAAAGGAACACGGAAGAGATTCCCTCTGTGCAACCAACAGCGTGGGAGCCTCAGTTTCATTTGAAAAATCGTTTCCCGAAGCGTGGGAGAGTCTGTTTCATTTGAAAAATCGATTCCCGAAGCGTGGGAAGGTCTGTTTCATTTGAAAAATCGTTTCCCGAAGCATGGGAGAGCCTGTTTCGTTTGAAAAATCGTTTCCCAAAGCGTGGGAAGGTATATACATATTTAATTTATTATTTAACCTATTAAAAACTTTATCTTATGTCTAAATTTAATCCTTTAAATTACAAAAGAGACTTGAAGAACGCCCAGCATTTTGCGTTCATTCAGGCGTTTATCACGGCCCTGTTGGCAGAAAACTTCTCCGTTGCCAAGATTGTTGCGAAGTTACAGGAGTTGCAGTCGGTGTTCTCCGTTGAGGACCGTTGGTACATGATAGCGCGTGCCAGCGAGATAATAGCGCAGCGTGAGTTGGCAGACAAGATGCGCGACCGGTTCTACACACGTCTCCACAGACTGGTACAGGCATGGGAAGGCAGTGGCATGGAGGGACTCGACGCTGCTGCAACGGCGCTGATAAAGCCTTTCGACCTCTACAAGGTGAAGATTAACGCACAGATTGACGAGGAGAGCGGACAGTTGGAGAACATCATCACCGACCTGTCAACTGCTGCAATGCAGGCACACATCCAGACCCTCGGCGGCATGTACCTCTTCAACAAGATGAAAGAAGCTCACGAGCAGGTGAAGGCACTGCGTCTGGAGCAGGGCACGGAAGAGAGCGAGAAGGTAGTCGGCGCACTGGCAAAGGCGCGCAAAGAGTGCGACAGAGTCTATGAAGAATTGACCGCGCTGTTGGAGGCATTTGCCATGACCGCTGAAGACTCTGCAAAGTACGAGGCATTCATCCGCAAGTGGAACGGCACCGTGAAGATATATCAGGACATGCTCGACCGCAAGAGCGGCAACTCTACCGCCGGCACAGCAAACCCTGATGGAACAGGTACGACAAACGAAAACCAAAACGAAAACAACGGTGGCACAACCACGCCAACGAATCCGAGCACTCCGGACACTCCGGATAACCCAGGCACCGGCGGTGGCGGCTCCGGAGGAAGCAGCGAAGTGGAGGAGGGATAGGGGCCTCCCCCCGACGACCCCTCTCCGACTCCCCCAAGTGGGGAGAGAAAAAAAACCGAGGGGAGGAGTTTATACGACAATCCCTGGCAGGGTTTAACTCCTGTCAGGGATTGCTTTCTCTAAAAACTAACAACTAAAAACTAACAACTAATAACTAACAACTAATAACTAACCACTCCCTCCCTAACTGGGGAGGCCTTGGGGCCTTAATCGAGATTGTCTCCGGGCTTTGGTATTTTGTCGAAGTCTGTTGGGTCGGGGAAAATCTCACGGAGATATTCCACGAACAGCTGGAGGGCCTTGAAGGTGACATTGCGGAGGTTCTCCTCACGACCTTCGTCTTCTTCTATCAGCAGAGTGTGGATATCGTCTTTTGTGCCATAGGCAATCCATATAGTACCAACCTTGAAGCCCGGGTCTGCACCAGGGCCTGCAAAGCCTGTCGTGGCAATGGCATAGTCAGCCTCCATGAGGTCGATGATACCTTTTACCATCTCACGTGCCACTTCCTCGGAAACGGCATTCTTCTCCTCGATGAGCCCGGCATCTATACCCAAAACCTTTGTCTTGGCAAAGTTGGAATAGCAGATAGTGCCGCCCTTGTAGTATGCGGAAGCGCCCGGGGTGGAGGTGATTACTTCGGCTATCTTTCCTGATGTGCATGACTCAGCGGTAGCGATGGTCTTGCCGCTTTCGTACAATTTCTCAAGTATAATCTTACTTAATACCTTGCTTTCAAATTCCATTTTCTATGTATTATTATTGTTAATAATGGGGAGTTATAGAAGGGAGTTAAATTGGGAGTTATGCGAGCGAGCTCGCAGGAAGTTAACTCACTACGTTCGTGGACATTACAATCTTCAGCTCATAAACTATTGTCCTATGCGGAGCATTTAACTTCCATGAGCGAAGCGAATTAAATTCCTTTTTAACTTCCATTTTAACTTCAATTATTATATTGTTACCTTTGAGAATGCCGGTGCTTCGATGGGGCTGAAGTCATTATCCTTCAGCTTGTATGCTGCAACACAGCCTATCATGGCGGCGTTGTCTGTGGTGTATGAGAATTTGGGTATATAGACGGTCCATCCGAAGCGTTTTGCATAGTCGTGAAAGGCATTTCGGAGACCGTTGTTTGCAGATACACCACCTGCCACGGCAACGTGCTTAATACCTGTCTGCTTGACAGCTAATTTCAGCTTCTTCATCAGGATATCGACAATGGTCCATTCCAGTGATGCCGCAATATCTTCCTTGTGATGCTCTATGAAGTCGGGATCTTTCTCCACCCATTTCTGCATGGAATACAGGAACGACGTCTTGAGACCCGAGAAGCTGTAGTTGAGCCCCGGTATGTGCGGCTCTGCAAAGGTGTATGCCTTCGGATTTCCCTGACGTGCCAGTCTGTCGATAATCGGACCTCCAGGATATCCTAATCCCATAACCTTTGAACACTTGTCTATCGCCTCGCCGGCAGCATCATCAATGGTCTGCCCGAGCACCTCCATGTCATTATATGCATTCACCTTTACTATCTGTGAATTGCCACCTGATACGAGAAGGCAGAGAAAGGGCAGGGGAGGATGACAGTTGACAGGTGATAGTTGAGAGGTGACAGTTGGGTCTTCCGGCTCGTCTATGAAGTGGGCCATGACGTGTCCCTGCAGATGGTTCACATCTATAAGGGGAATATTGAGGGCTTCTGCCATACCCTTTGCGAAATTCACTCCCACGAGAAGCGAACCCATAAGTCCCGGACCTCTGGTGAAGGCTATTGCGGCCAGCTGTTCCTTCGTGATGCCGGCCTTCTTCAGGGCGTGATCCACTACAGGAACGATATTCTGCTGGTGTGCCCTTGAGGCAAGCTCAGGAACAACACCGCCATATATACGGTGAACCTCCTGCGATGCCGTAACGTTTGACAACAGCGTAGTGCCACGCATTACCGCCGCCGACGTGTCATCGCAGCTGCTTTCTATTGCAAGGATATAATCAGTATGTGAGGATTTCAACTCCATGATCTGTCATTAATAATGTGTGTTCCCATTGTGCGGAAGGCAGTTCGTCTCCAGAGATAACCTCCCATTCGTACGGGTCGTCGGCATCAACGAACACTTCCCATGTACCCATGTTTATCATCGGTTCGATAGTGAACACCATACCAGGAACGAGCAGCATTCCCTCACCACGATGTCCGTAATGGTCTATATCGGGCTCTTCATGAAACTTCAGTCCGACGCCATGTCCGGCAAGGTCGCGAACGACACCATAGTGGTATCTCTTGGCATGCTTCTCAATGGCATGGCCTATGTCACCGACGAAGCAGAACGGCTTTGCAGCCTCCATGCCTATCTCAAGACATTCCTTTGCCACTCTGACGAGCTGCTCCTTCTCGGGCGTTGTCTTGCCACCGACGATGAACATACGTGAAGCATCAGCATAGTATCCGTCCTTGATGGTAGTGAAGTCAACATTTATTATGTCGCCCTCCTCAAGGACGTCCTCCACTTTTGGTATGCCGTGGGCAACAACTTCGTTTATGGAGGTGCATACCGACTTGGGGAACCCTTCATACCCCAGGCATGCAGGGATGGCATCATATTTCTTGCACATACTCATGCAGATGTCATCAATCTCCTGTGTATTCATGCCTGGGTGTATGGCAGCTCCGACAGCATCCAGCACAGCAGTGTTGATGACACCAGAGCGACGGATGCCTTCTATCTGTTCAGGGGTCTTTATGAGGTCACGCGTAGGAACAAGTTTCCCACGGTCCTCCCAGTACATTATCTTTCTGTCAAGCTCTGTCGGCTCCTGATTGGGCAGACAGTGCCAGCGACGTTTATTTATTTTTACCATGCAAAGAGTGGATAGTTCTTCATCTCGGCATTCACCTCGCTGCGAACCTTTGCTATTACGTTTTCGTTCTCAGGATCGTTGAGCACTTCCTCAATCCATGCTGCAATCTTCACCATGAGATCTTCCTTCGCACCACGTGTGGTAATAGCAGGTGTTCCGAGACGGAAGCCTGAGGTCTGGAATGCAGAGCGTGTATCAAACGGTACCATGTTCTTGTTGATGGTGATGTCTGCAGAAACGAGAGCATTCTCAGCTACCTTACCTGTCAGGTCAGGATATTTTGAGCGCAGGTCAACAAGCATAGAGTGGTTGTCTGTACCACCGCTGACAATAGTGAATCCGCGCTTTACCAGTTCGTCTGCCAATACAGCAGCATTCTTCTTAACCTGCTTAGCATACTCCTTGAACTCTGGCTTCAGAGCCTCTCCGAAAGCAACTGCCTTAGCAGCAATAACGTGCTCCAATGGACCACCCTGCTGACCTGGGAATACTGCAGAGTTGAGCAGCTGAGACATCTTCTTTACGACACCCTTTGGAGTAGTGTATCCCCAAGGATTGTCGAAATCCTTACCCAAGAGGATAAGACCGCCGCGAGGACCACGCAGTGTCTTGTGAGTTGTTGTTGTTACGATATGAGCATACTTCACAGGGTTCTCCAGGAGACCTGCTGCAATAAGACCTGCAGGGTGTGCCATATCTATCATGAGAAGAGCGCCCACTTCGTCAGCAATCTTTCTCATGCGAGCATAATCCCACTCACGAGAGTAAGCAGAGCCACCACCGATGATGAGCTTTGGCTTGTTCTCCTTTGCCAGCTTCTCCATCTCGTCATAGTCAACTCGGCCTGTCTCCTTATTGAGGTTATAGCCGATAGGACGGTACAGGATACCTGATGTATTTACCAGAGAACCATGTGAGAGGTGACCTCCGTGATCGAGGTTCAGACCCATGAAGCAGTCGCCAGGCTTGAGTACAGCTAGAAGAACAGCAGCATTAGCCTGTGCACCTGAGTGAGGCTGTACGTTTGCGTATTCGGCACCGAACAGCTCACAGGCACGGTCGATAGCGAGCTGCTCAATCTGGTCAACCACCTGACAGCCGCCATAATAGCGATGGCCAGGGTATCCTTCTGCATACTTGTTGGTGCAATAGGAGCCCATAGCCTCCATTACCTGATCACTTACGAAATTCTCTGATGCGATGAGCTCAATTCCCTTGAGCTGACGCTGGTGCTCATTCTCAATGAGCTCGAAGATTTTGTTGTCGCGTTCCATAATTTTTTATAACGTTTAAAGTTTTACTTTCTTCTTTACTTTTGCACTCTCGTTACTCATTCTGTCGAGGGCTGTTACAACATATACATATTTTGTCTGGCCGTTCTGATAGGGAAGATTATACCATGTATTATGTGTTACGGCCACGATATGTGAGGGGTCTTCAATATTTATTGCTTCATTACTGTTGAAACGATATACTACATATTTATATGCTGCACTGATGATATTCTTTGTCTTTGGTGCTTCCCAGAAGAGTACGTATCCGTCACTTGTCCAGATAGGTTTTACCTTTCTTACCTTTCCAGGCTTACCACCTGTCTTGAAAGGCATCAGCGGCTGTAGGGCAGGGTAGCGCCAGTAGTCATTCCTGAGGTTCGTGGCATAGCCGCCAACGTTGTCAACAGCAGCCTTCGCATACCACAACACAGTACCAGAGAGAGGTGATGAGGGACTTAACAACGAAGTGTGCAGCTGACGCTTTGTAGCCTGCTGACCGAACTTTACTGTTCTCTCGATATCCTCACCGATATAAAGCGGACGGTTGGTACAGTTTGCTGTCCACCAGTTTATGAGAGTCTTATAATCGGCAGCCTTATTGCCTATCTCCCAATATATCTGCGGAACACAATAGTCTATCCAACTATTGTTGACCCACAGCAGTACGTCGGCATAAAGGTCGTCATAGTTCTGTAAGCCGTTTGTGGCAGAGCCGTTTGGATCAGTCCTCTGATTTCTGTAGATGCCGAAAGGAGAGACACCGAACTTCACCCAAGGCTTGATGGATTCTATCGTATCATGGAGTTCTTTGATGAACATATTGACATTATTCCTGCGCCAGTCAGCAATGTTTGATATGCCATAGCTGTTAGCACGATAGTCTGCATCATCAGCTATTACGCTTCCCTGTGCCGGATAGGGATAGAAATAATCATCAATATGCAGTCCGTCAACATCGTAACGTCTCAGTATGTCTGCCACCACCTTACATATAAAAGTGCTGTTCTCCCGACGTGCAGGATTCAGAATATACAAGCCATCATAAGGGAATACGAGATCTGGACGGCGCATAGCGATGTGATTACTTGCCAGCTGCACGGTGTTCTTTGTCTTTGCCCTGTAAGGATTTATCCAGGCATGCAGTTCCATACCACGTTTGTGGCATTCGTTAATCATCCAGAACAGAGGGTCCCAGTATGGAGAGGGGGGCATTCCCTGGCGACCTGTCAGGAAACGGCTCCAAGGTTCGTAGGATGAAGCATATAGGGCATCACACTCTGGGCGCACCTGAAAGATAATGGCATTGACACCATCTTTCTGCAGTTCATCGAGTTGATAAAGCAAAGTCTGCTGCATCTTCTCTGTTCCCATACCAAGAAACTGTCCGTTGACACATTGTATCCATGCACCACGGAATTCACGTTTTATCTGTGCACTGACATTAAGAGTGGCAAGTGCGAGCAATAAGTATATCAGTCGTTTGTTCATATATTTTCAAATGTCACGTCTTCTTCGTTAAGTACCCCCTCTATATCTACGGTATCTATAGAAAGCGTGTCAGCATTGGCATGACTTACATAGCTGCAGTCATACATATACGACTCCAACAACGACGGGTCTTTTACAAAGTGTGCATGATAGTTACTGAAACGTTTGTCAGCCAATACTTTTTCGAGGAAGAGACCACAGATAGGGAGTGCTGTCCTGGACCCTTGTCCCAGGGCACCGGTACGGAAGTGTATGCATCGGTATTCTCCGCCTACCCAGGCTCCTACGACAAGTTTTGGCGAAACACCCATAAACCACGCATCAGAATGGTTGTTAGATGTTCCTGTCTTACCTCCGAAGTCTGTGTCATGATAATTGCCGACATATCTGTTCAGGGCCATTGAAGTACCATTATGCTCTGTGAGACCTGCCATCAGCATTGTCTGCATCAGTACTGCTGCCCGCTCAGAAATACTCTGGCGCTGTTCTGTAGGAGCGGTGTATATTACATTTCCTTCGTGGTCTTCTATGCGTGTTATCAGTATAGGATCGGGATGTGTCTTACCATTTGCCGCTATGGTACAATATGCATTTGTCAGTTCCAGAAGATTTACATCGCTTGAACCCAAAGCCAATGATGGGGTTTCATCAAGTGGACTTACAATACCCATATTATGAGCAGTTTCTGCTATATGGCTGATACCTACTTCCTGACCCAGACGTACAGCAACCGAGTTGATACTCTGCGCAAAGGCTGTCTTAAGAGGCATAGAGTCGTTAGAGAATGTTCCGTTAGCATTGGTAGGACTCCATATAACGTTCTTCTTCTGGTCCTTATCCCATACCTCCATTGAGAAGAATTCGTCCCTTCGCTTGTCACAAGGAGTCAATCCCTGCTCCATAGCCTCAGTATAGACAAACAGTTTGAAAGTGGAACCAGGCTGACGCATTGCGGTAACCTTGTCATACTTCCACCTGTCATAGTCTATATCACCTACCCATGCCTTGACGTATCCTGTCTGTGGTTCCATAGCAACAAAGGCACAGTGCATATAGCTGACCATTTTTCGTATGGAGTCCAAGGTGTGTGCATAGAAAGCAGAATCATCCAAAAGCTTAGGATTCTTCTCATACAGTCGCTTGGCGATATCTTCTATGAAATTAGGAATAACCTTTCCGTGTTCATCACGCCATGGTTCCATATTCTTCCAATGGGAATCAAAATTCTTTTGCACCACCTCCATCTGCTTCTTTGCTGCTTCCTCGGCATATTTTTGCATTCTGGTGTCAAGGGTGGTGTAAATCTTCAGACCATCATTGTATAAATCCAAATCAGAAAGGTCATCTATCTCTTCGCTGAGACTCTTTACATATTTTGCTATCGCTCCACGGAAATATGGTGCGATACCTGTTTTCTCGCTGTCCAGCACCACGAAATTCAAGCCGAGAGGCAGGTTCTTCAGTTTGTTATATTCCTCCTGTGTAAGGTGTCCGTGCTCCACCATATTGTTCATTACGACATTACGTCTCTGCAGGGCATTCTCAGGGTGGGAGATAGGATTAAAAACAGTCGTACCCTTCAGCAATCCAACAAGTATTGCTGCCTTGTCTGTGGACAACTCCTTTGGTGTGCTGTCAAAATATGTCTTGGCAGCAGTCTTTATGCCATAAGCATTATGTCCGAAGTCAACAGTATTGGCATATTGTCTTAATATCTCTCTCTTGCCGTCTTCACGTCCCATTGTTATGGAGAAGTACAGCTCCAGCTTCGTTGCCGTAATCCATTCCTTTGTCTTCATTATCAGGATGGCGAGTCCGGGCAGACGTCCCAACAAACCAGTGCTATATTGTGTTCTTACCCTGAACATGTTTTTGGCAAGTTGCTGTGTGATAGTCGAAGCGCCGCGTCCTCCCTTACCTGTCACAGCATCCTTTACAGCACCAATGATGCCCAATGGGTCTATACCCCAATGGCTGTAGAAACGTTCGTCCTCGGTATCTATGAGAGCTGTCCAGAAATCTGGTGCTACCTCATCATATTCTACAGGAGTACGGTTTTCGTTGTAGAACTTTCCTATTAACACACCGTCAGCACTGTAAATCTCTGACGCTACAGATGTCTTATGCTGACTGATTTCTATCCAGCCTGGTGACTTACCGAACAGCCACAGGAAATTCATATCAACTGCACCGAGATACAGGAAGAAGGCCACAATCATCGTACATAACAACATTGTTGCCTTTACATATCTGCCATGACTGACATAAGTGGTGTGATACCACTTGCAGAATTTTACCGTCTTGTGCCATACTTTCTTCAGAAAGTTCCACAGACTTTTAAATATGGTTGCTAACGTTTTCAATTATGTTCTTTGTTGTTATTGTTTTGTTTGAAAGATTAAACCAAGTCACCGTTGGGTCCTTTTTATACCATGTCAATTGTTTTCGGGCATATTCTCGAGTGTGACTCTGTATCTGTCGTATTGCCTCTTCTACAGGAATCTCTCCATCGAAATATTTGAACATCTCTTTGTATCCTACGGTATTCAGGGCATTCTCATTTCGGTTTGGCAACATTCGTCGTGCCTCCTCTATAAGTCCTTTTCCTACCATCAGTAGTACACGTTCATTGATACGTTCATATAACTCTTCTCTTTCTCGTGTGATACCTATCTTTATTATATTTAATTCTGTTCCATCGGGTAGTGTCCTTGCGTTGCCTGGAGCAATACTGTTTTTTCTAAAAGAGGTATATGTCTTTCCTGTCTGATGGCATATTTCCAAAGCATGAACCACTCTTCGTGGATTATGTTTGTCAACAATTTGCCAATGTTCAGGGTCCATTTCTTTCAACTCTTCCACAAGAGCCTCAAGTCCCTCTTTAGCCAGACGTTCCTTCATCATTATGCGAATATCATCACGTATGGTGGGGATATCGTCTATACCTTTACATACAGCATCAATATACATCATCGAGCCGCCGCTCATTATGCAGGTGTCCTTCTGCTTTGCTTTTGATTCCGTCAGCAGTTTCATCACATCCTGTTCATACAGGGAAGCAGAGTAATAATCGCTAATGTGTCGTGTTCCGACGAAATGATGCCTCACTCTTGCCTGTTGTTCTGTGGTTGGTGCTGCTGTTCCTATGGGAATCTCTGCATATATCTGTCGGGAATCAGCATTTATGATGTCAAGTCCATAGTGCTCTGCTATCTCCAGCGTCAGATCTGTCTTTCCAACTCCTGTAGGACCAGTTATGACGATTAGGTTCACCTTATGATTCCTCTTTCTGCCTTTTCGATGAAGTCAAGGACATATTGTATCTCAGGAGTTATCGTCATTGTCTTGCGCACCTCTTCCAATCCTTCCTTGATGATACCTTTTGAATATATGGTGTTATAAGCCTCACGAATAGCAAGGATAGTATCATTGTCAAAACCACGTCTGCGAAGACCTATCAGATTAAGTCCTGCAAAACGTATAGGCTCTTTTCCTGCTATGACGTATGGCGGAATATCCTGTGATGTGCGACATCCGCCTTGTACCATAACATATCCACCGATGTGTACGAACTGGTGTACGAGAACCTCTGCAGAGATGATAGCATTATCATCAACTATCACTTCTCCTGCAAACTTGGTAGAATTGCCTATGATACATCCGTTGCCTATCACACAATCGTGCGCTATATGCATATTCTCCATCAGGAGGTTGTTACTGCCAACTATTGTTGTACCTTTTGAGAAGGTGCCACGTGAGATGGTTACATTCTCTCTGATGGAATTATTATCTCCGATCTGACATGTTGTTATCTCACCTTTGAATTTCAGATCCTGTGGCTTGGTAGAAATTGATGCACCAGGCATTATTTCATTACCATTTCCCATTCGGAGCCCCTGATTGAGGGTTACGCTATTCTGCAAGACATTATTATCACCAATCACTACGTCCGCATCGATGTAGCAGAAAGGACCGATAACATTGTTGTCTCCTAACTTTGCATCAGGATGAACGTATGCTAATGGACTGATTGTATTCATTTCTTATTTTGTTAATATTTTACTTTAACCGTTAACTTTAAACGTTAACCTTTTATTTATTCTTCACCATCTGACCTGTGAATGTTGCTTCTGCTACAAGTTGGTCACCAACGAATATCCATCCCTGCATAGATGATATTCCGTGACGAACAGGCCCCAGCAGTTCTACCTTAAATATCAAAGTGTCACCAGGTACTACCTTCTTTCTGTATTTTACGTTATCAATCTTCAGGAAGTATGATGTCCAACGCTCTGGGTCTTCGAGTGTATTGAGTACGAGAATTGCACCACATTGACTCATAGCCTCTACCATCAACACTCCTGGCATAACCGGTTCCTCTGGGAAGTGTCCTGTGAAGAAAGGTTCGTTGCTGGTAACATTTTTTATACCAACAATCGTTGTACCTGATATGCTGATAATCTTATCAACTAACTGCATAGGATAGCGATGTGGCAACACCTGACGAATACGATTCACATCAAGAACCGGTTCCTGATTAGGGTCATATATTGGTGCCTGTATCTCGTGCTTATGAATCTCCTGACGCATCAGGCGTGCAAACTTATTGTTTACAGTATGTCCTGGGCGCGTTGCGATGATTCTACCTTTGAGTGGCTTGCCAATCAAGGCCATATCACCAATGATGTCAAGAAGCTTATGACGGGTACATTCATTTTCCCATGTAAGAGGCTTGTGTTGCAAGTATCCTAGCTTTGTTGCATCCATACGGTCATAACCGAGTTTGTCACAGAGGTTGTCGATAACTTCCTGTGGCTGCTCGTTTTCGTAGATAACGATTGCATTATCCAAGTCTCCGCCTTTTATAAGTCCTGCTTGCAGCAGCGCCATAATCTCCCTTACAAATACGAAGGTGCGGGCAGATGCCACCTCTGTAGGGAATTGTGACATATCGTCAATGGTGGCAAACTGTGAGTCAATGAACTTTGACTTATATGAACACATTGCTGTGATAGAGAACTCATCATCTGGAAGAATAGTAATGACAGAACTGGAATTCTCGTCTCTTACCTCTATCTTTTTCCTTATGATATAATAGTCTTTCGGGGCATTCTGCTGTTGTATTCCTACTTCGTTGATTTTGTTTACATAGGTCATAGCAGAACCGTCGAGAATAGGAAACTCCGGGCCATTTACCTGTATGAGACAGTTGTCTATACCCATAGCATAGAGTGCAGCCATAGCATGTTCTATTGTTGATACGCGAACGTCTCCTTTTGCTACTACTGTACCACGTTGGGTATCTACCACATTTTCTGCTACAGCATTGATAATAGGCATGTCTTCCAAGTCAATGCGTTGTATTTTGTATCCGTGGTTTTCTGGGGCGGGGTTGAAGGTCACTGTAAGATTTATACCAGTGTGAAGTCCCTTACCACATAGTGAGAAAGACCCCTTCAGAGTGTTTTGCTTGTTCATTGTTAGTATTTATTTCTTTAGTTCTGCAAGTTGTGCCTGCAGTTCGTTAATGGTCTTTTGCATTTCATTCATCTGACGATACATGTCTGGCAGACGTTTAAAGATTGCAGATGAGCGGAAATAGTTTGTCAGTGGGATAGGAGGGGTGCCGATGAGATTCTCACCATCCTTCAGGCTTCCTGGAACACCTGACTGTGCTCCTAGGTGTACATTATTACCAATGGTGATGTGGCCTGCGATGCCAACCTGTCCACCAAACATGCACCATTTTCCTACCTTTGTGCTGCCAGCAACACCTACCTGTGAAGACATTACGGTATTCTCACCGATGTCAGTATTGTGGGCTATCTGTACCAGATTGTCAAGTTTTACGCCCTTGCGAACGTATGTAGAACCCATAGTAGAACGGTCTATACAGGTGTTGGCACCTATCTCTACATTATCTTCTATTGTTACAATACCTATCTGTGGTATCTTGTCATATCCATGTTCTGATGGTGCAAAGCCAAATCCGTCAGCACCTACAACACTACCAGCATGCAGGATACAGTTGTTTCCCACCTTGCAATCGTGATATATCACAGCATTTGAGTAAATTTCTGTGTTGTTGCCAACAGTGGCATTATGACCTATTGTCACATGAGGATGCAATACACAGCCGTTTCCGATGGTTACATTAGGACCGATGGCTACAAACGGTCCTATATAGCAGTCTTCACCAATTTTTGCAGTAGGGTCTATAAAGGCGAGGCTGTCGATACCTTTGCGCTTTGGTTTCATAGAGTCATACATCTGTAGCAGTTTTGCTACTGCTTCGTAAGCACTCTTTACACGTATCAGGGTTGCCTTAACTGGTTTCTCTAATACCAAAGCCTCGTCAACAAGCACTACGCTTGATTCTGTTTCGTATATATAGTTGATATACTTTGCATTCGAGAGGAATGAGATAGCACCAGGCTTTCCTTCTTCTATCTTTGCAAACGTATTGATACATGCATCTGGATTTCCCTCCACACGTCCCTGTATCAGTTCTGCTATTTGCTTTGCACTAAATTCCATTATCTTTCAAAATTCAATGTTCAACGTTCAATTTTCTCCAGCTCAGCCGCCATCTGTTCCTGCAGTTCTTTTGCTTTCTGAGCCGCAGTGTCTGCAAAAAACTCAGTATTGTCAGCATATATTATTCCACGAGATGAGTTGACGAGCAGTCCGCAATCTTTTGTCATTCCGTATTCACAGACTTCCTGCAGAGAACCACCTTGTGCTCCAACACCAGGAACGAGGAGGAAGTGGTCTGGTGCAACCTTTCTGACATTTTTAAACATCTCGCCTCTTGTGGCACCTACGACATACATCATATTCTCTGGTGTTCCCCATTCCTGTGACTTACGTATTACCTTCTCGAAGAGCCTTTCTCCATTTGCGTCGGCATCCTGTTGGAAGTCATACGATCCCTTGTTTGAGGTGAGGGCAAGAAGAATCACCCAGCTGTTGTCATATCCGTTCAGGAATGGTGTTACAGAGTCTTCTCCCATATATGGTGCTACAGTAAGGGCGTCAACCTTATAGTTTCCAAAAAATGTTTTTGCATACATCTCCGAAGTGTTTCCTATATCACCGCGCTTAGCATCAGCAATGATGAAGATGTCTGGATATCTCTGCTGTATGTACATTACGGTCTTTTCAAAGGCTGCATACCCTTTCTGACCGTATGCCTCATAAAAAGCCAGATTTGGCTTGTATGCTACGGTATAGGGTGCAGTAGAGTCTATAATCTTCCTGTTGAACGAGAAGATAGGGTCATCGTCTTCCAGCAGGTATTGTGGTATCTTGTCTAAATCCACATCAAGTCCTACACACAGGAATGACTTCTTCTTGAAAATCTGATCTATTAATTGTTGTCTTGTCATAATGCTATCTTAATTATCTTTGGGCATTTCTGTATATGGAATATCCTTTTGTTGATCTTGCTTTTGCTGTATTCTGGTTAAGCGTTCTATGAATTCAGAGGCTTGCATAGTACGCTCATCCTCCTTTTCATCATTTTTCTTGATACTTGTGAATACTCCCATTTTTCAGTTATTCTTTTATTCTCGATAACCTATAACCGCTAACCGTTACAGCTCTGCTTCCTTCATTCTCTCAGCATTTTCTGCAACAATCAGGGCATCAATCATTGCCTGGATGTCGCCTCCGAGGAAACCCTGCAGGTCGTGAGTGGTATATCCTATACGATGGTCTGTCACACGTCCTTGTGGGAAGTTATATGTACGTATCTTTGCTGAACGGTCACCAGTGCTAACGAGGGTTTTTCTTCTTGATGCGATATCATCAAGGTATTTCTGGTGTTCACGATCATAGATGTATGTTCTCAGTCTTGCGAGGGCACGCTCCTTGTTCTTTGGCTGGTCACGGGTCTCAGTACATTCTATCAGAATTTCCTCTACCTCTCCAGTGTTTGGGTTCTTCCACATATAACGGGCACGAACGCCAGACTCCACCTTGTTCACGTTCTGACCTCCTGCACCGCTTGAACGGAAGGTATCCCATTTTATTTCACCCTCGTTGATATTCACCTCAAAGGGGTCAGCCTCTGGCAGTACGGCAACAGTGGCAGCCGATGTCTGCATTCTGCCGTTGCTCTCGGTCACAGGAACTCTCTGTACACGATGTACTCCAGATTCGTACTTCATGATACCATAGACACCATCACCACTGACGGCAAAGTCTATCTCTTTATAGCCACCTACGGCACCTTCTGAAACGTCTGTCACAGAAAGGTTCCATCCCTTTGACTCACAGAAAGCTTTATACATTCTGAAAAGGTCGCCGGCAAACAGACAAGCTTCATCGCCACCTGTTCCTGCCCTTATTTCCATTTCTATATTCTTAGCATCCTCAGGGTCTTTTGGTACGAGGGCTATCTTTATCTCTTCCTCGAGGGAGGGAAGCATTGGTTCATTCTCATTCAGCTGCTCACGAGCCATTTCCTTCATCTCTGGGTCACTCTCGTTGGCAATAATATCCTTTGCCTCCTTGATGGCATCCAGACAAGCCACATATCTCTTGCGGATTGCCATAATGTCGCCAAGGTCTTTATATTCTCGTGTCAGCTTTACGAAACGCTGCTGGTCAGCTATGACACTTGGGTCGGTGATAAGTGTCGTAACCTCCTCGTAGCGTGCCTCAAGGCCGTCTAATTTCTCTAATAAATCCATACTTAGTAATCAAATTCTCCAAATTCAGATTTGATGGTCAGCGACTTCTTACCTTCCTCAATTCTACCAACTATCTGTGCATCGATATTGAATGACTTGCTGACCTCTATCACCTTCTCTGCATTTTCTGGTGATACATATATCTCCATACGATGTCCCATGTTGAATACCTTGTACATCTCTTTCCAATCCGTTCCGCTCTGGTCGTGAATCAGTTTGAAGAGAGGTGGTACTGGGAACATATTGTCCTTTATCACCTTGCAGTTGTCACCCACGAAATGCAGCACCTTTGTCTGTGCTCCGCCTGTGCAGTGTACCATTCCATGGATGTCGCTACGCATCATGTCAAGCAGTTTCTTTATCACTGGAGCATAGGTGCGGGTAGGGGAGAGAACCAGTTTTCCTGCATTAACAGGGCTGTATTCCACTTCGTCCTCAAATCTGCATGAGCCGGAATATACCAGTTCGTTTGGTACAGCATGGTCATAGCTCTCAGGATATTTCTCTGCGTAATATTTTGCGAATACGTCATGACGGGCAGAAGTAAGTCCGTTGCTACCCATACCGCCATTATATTCCTTCTCGTATGTTGCCTGTCCGAAGCTTGCAAGACCTACAATCACGTCTCCCGGACGTATATTGGCGTTGTCTATAACATCGCTACGCTTCATTCTGCATGTTACAGTAGAATCAACTATAATGGTTCTTGTCAGGTCACCCACATCTGCCGTCTCACCGCCTGTAGCATAGATCCCTATACCCATCTCGCGCATTTCCTTCAGCAGTTCGTCTGTACCGTTGATAATGGCGCTGATTACCTCTCCCGGCACCAGCATCTTGTTTCTGCCGATAGTACTTGAGACCAAAATATTATCCACAGCACCCACACACAGCAGGTCGTCGGTATTCATTATCAACGCATCCTGGGCGATACCCTTCCATACTGAAAGGTCACCAGTCTCTTTCCAATACATGTATGCCAGACTTGACTTTGTTCCAGCACCGTCAGCATGCATGATGTTACAATATTCCTCATCACCTCCAAGAATATCAGGAATTATCTTGCAGAAAGCCTGTGGGAAGATACCCTTGTCGATATTCTTTATGGCGTTGTGAACATCTTCTTTCGCAGCACTCACACCGCGTAGCATATATCTGTTGTCCATATTCAAAAAAACTTAATTATGCGCTGCAAAGATATAAAAAATATTTTATATAACAGCCCGAAAAATGTAATAACTGAGATTAAGTTGTTAAAAAATAATAAATATTATTACCATGTTGATACATATCAAAAAATCCATAAAATTTCCACATTAAATGTAAAATTGTTTGCGCACACAAAAAAATCTTTTTACCTTTGCACCCGCAAATCAAAATGATTGCGGTACGAGATTACCCCACCGACATCTCATATCTACATTATTTAATTGTAGTGCATTTGGATTTGTCATCTCGTATCTATGTTCCACCAAAATCAAAGTCATGATATTTGGAGATATTTTTTTTAAGAAAGTAATTTGTTTCGCATTTATCGCTGTGTTTTCACTCAGCGCTATTGCTCGTGTAGAGGAAGAGGAGGAGTTTGATTGGGGTCCTGTAATGGATGCCATCACAAAGGTAGAGAGCGGAGGTAACGCACGTGCCGTGTGTGGTCCTTACGTTGGTGTTATGCAGATCTCACCAGGTATGGTATCTGAGTGTAATGCTATTTTGAAGCAGAAAGGTTCTTCAAAGCGTTTCAAGCTCAACGACCGTTTCAGCGCAACAAAGTCAAGAGAGATGTTTGTTGTATTTATGAGCAAATACAATCCATCCAACAACGTTGAGAAGGCTATCCGCATGTGGAATGGCGGTGCACGTTACACAGTTCGTGGTACACAAAGGTATTATAATAAGGTAATGCGTCACTATAACGGTTAAAGGTTTAAAGGTTAAAGGTTAAGGATTAAAACATTCTTTACAATACATTAAGGCCTCGGCAGTCATCTGTCGGGGCCTTTTAATTGATTTTATGGCTAAAAATAATAGTATACACTGATTATATTGTTATATCGGGACATAAAATAAAGAAAATGATACAATAGAAAAAGAGTTTTTACATTATTATTAGTATTTTTGCAGGCGAAATTGTAGCGATTAGTGGTTAGTGGTCAGTGATTAGTGAAGAACAAACATATATCTATAAAAAAACAATAAAACTATGAAACGCTTTTTCTATTTGTGTATCATTGCCTTTTTGGCAGTATTTACTTCTGTGGCACAGCCTGCAGGAGATGTTCAGAAACAGGTTAAAGAGGATTTTGTCCCTAACATCATGAATCAACCCGGACAGCAGTATCCTATGGTGAACTCTGAGGGATATGCACGTTTTCGCATAGTTGCTCCGAAGGCGGAGTCTGTAGTCGTAAGTCTTGGTCTTGGTGGCAGGGGCGGTACTGTTCTCCAAAAAGACGAGAAAGGTGTATGGACAGGAACTACCGAGGGACCTATGGATCCCGGATTCCACTATTATCACATTACAATAGACGGTGGCGTCTTCAACGACCCTGGCACTCATAACTACTTCGGCTCATGCCGGTGGGAGAGTGGTATCGAAATTCCTGCTCCCGACCAGGACTTCTATGCTCTCCGCACAGATATTCCACATGGCGCTGTTCAGGAGGTTCTCTACTATTCTAAGAGTCAGGGCAAGATGCAGACTGCTATGGTTTATCTTCCCCCAACATATGGCAAGCTCGTAAAGGGCAAGCAGGAGCGCTTCCCTGTGCTTTATCTGCAGCACGGATGGGGTGAGAACGAGACGAGCTGGAGCCGCCAGGGACATGCCGGCATCATCATGGACAACCTCATTGCTGACGGAAAGGTTGAGCCTTTCATCATCGTAATGGCCTACGGTTTGACCAACGATGTGAAGTTTGGCACCATTGGCAGCTTTACTGCCAAGGAGTTTGAGACTGTGCTCGTTGATGAACTAGTACCGTTTATCGACGCCAACTATCTCACCAAGGCTGACAAATGGCATCGTGCTATGGCTGGTCTGTCAATGGGTGGCATAGAAACAAAGCTCATTACTCTGCGTCGTCCTGAGGTGTTTGGCTATTGGGGCTTGCTCAGCGGTGGTCAATATATGCCTGAGGAAATCAAGGACCCTAAGGCTGTACGCATGATATTCGAGAGCTGCGGTTCGAAGGAGCGTCCTGACGGCATCCGCAATAGTATTGATGTACTGAAGGCTGCCGGCTTCAATGCCCATGGCTTCATCAGCGAGGGTACCGCCCACGAATTCCTCACATGGCGCCGTTCTCTGCGCGAAATGGCTCCGCTGCTGTTTAAGTAATGCCCCTCCGAGCCTCCCCGAGAGGGAGGAGAAAAGGATTCTTGAAACTTGAAACTTCAAACATGAAACTAAAATTATTTTCAATATTCTTCTTTGCCACAGTTACTGCTGCGGCACAGAATCCTATCATTCGCGACCAGTTTACTGCTGATCCTACGGCGCGCGTCTTTAATGACAAGGTATATCTGTATCCTTCACACGATATAGTGCCACCACAGGGACAGCGACAGGACTGGTTCTGCATGGCTGACTATCATGTATTCTCCTCCGAGAACCTTTCCGACTGGACTGACCACGGTGTCATTCTCTCTCAGGAACAGGTGCCCTGGGGTAAGCCGGACGGCTATTCCATGTGGGCTCCGGACTGTGTGGAGAAGGACGGTAAGTATTATTTTTATTTCCCTGATGCTCCCCGTAATGGTCGCGGCTTTGCCATCGGTGTGGCTGTTGCCGACAGTCCCGAGGGACCTTTCACGTGTGAGCCAGAGCCCATCAAGGGCATCAGCGGCATCGATCCCTGTGTATTGGTTGACGACGGTCAGGCCTATATCTACTGGAGTGGCATGGGCATTCGCGGTGCCAAGTTGAAAGCCAATATGAAGGAACTTGACGGAAAGCTGAAGGAAGTTACGATGCCAAGACGCGAAGGAATGCCCGAGATGCCACCTATGCTGATGGGCGGCAAAGAGATGAAGGGACTGCCAGAGGGCTTTAAGGAAGGTCCTTTTGCCTTCCGTCGCGGAGACTGGTACTATCTCACATTCCCATGGGTACGTGGCAAGAAAGGTGTTGACGGTGATAATCCTACCGAGACGCTGGCCTATGCTATGTCGAAGTCACCTCTCGGACCTTGGGACTTCAAGGGTATCTTTATGTCAGAACACGAGAACGGCTGCTGGACCAACCACCACAGTTTCGTGGAGTATAAGGGCCAGTGGTACCTGTTCTACCATCGTAATGACCTGTCACCCAATGACGACAAGCGCCGTTCTGCACGCATAGAGAAGGTGAAGTTCAATGAAGATGGCACCATTGCCGAGATAAAGCCTACCACCAATGGAGGTGGGGTAGTGTCTATATCGAAGCGCCCTGCATACTTCACACTGGTACAGCCCAAGGCTGCTCCGTCACAGCCAGATGCACAGGGTTTTATACGTCGCTGGCACATGCTGGAACCAATACGTCAGGAGATACGCTCCAATGTCATCTTCACTGACTCATGGCTTCGTCAGAAGTTTGCTGAGGAACTGGCAAAACTGCCTAAACAGAAGGGTAAGTGGTACAACCTTGACAGCGAAACATACAACATGAAACTGTTTCGCTTTGCCGAGCAGTATGGCAAGCAGACCTACGGTTCGCTATTCTGGTGTGAGACAACCATTGATAGTGCAGCAGACATAGAAAATGTGCGCCTGGCAGTAGGCTCGAACGGAGCTTCTATGTGGTGGCTCAATAATGACGAGGTACTGCTATTGGAGGGTGACCGCCGTATGGTGGAGGATGATGGTGTGTCGCATCGCCTGACTCTGAAGAAGGGCCGCAACATCTTACGTGGTGCTATCATCAACGGCCCTGGACTGAGTGACATGTGTGTGCGCTTCATCGATGAGAAAGGTAACCCAGTTACTAATTACCAAATAACCCTGAAATAAAATGAAAAAGATATTTCTCCTAATATTGTCAATTGTCAACTGTCAACTTTCAATTCTCAATTTTCAATTTTCAATTTGTAACGCCCAAACTGGTGCCCCATATATCCACGACCCATCTACCATTGCCGAGTGCGACGGAAAATACTACACCTTCGGTACTGGTGGCGGTGGCCTTATCTCCGATGATGGCTGGTCTTGGCATAGCGGTGCAGACCGACCAGGTCGGGGAGCAGCTCCTGATGTGCTGAAGATTGGCGATCGTTATCTCTGCATCTATGGTGCTACGGGTGGCGGTCTCAATGGTGGCCATAACGGACGCATCCTCACGATGTGGAACAAGACATTAGACCCAAAGTCTCCCGACTTCAAATGGACAGAAGCCATAGAGGTATGCTCCAGCGACGGTATGGAAGATCAGGATGCTATAGACCCGGGCTTGCTGCTTGACCCTCAGACGGGACGTCTGTGGGTATGCTACGGTACCTATTTCGGTTCTATCCGCCTGATAGAGATAGACCCTGCTACAGGCTACAGAGTAAAGGGAAACAGGGAGAAGGACATTGCCATAGACTGTGAGGCTACAGACCTCATATATCGTGATGGCTGGTATTATCTGCTTGGCACCCACGGCACTTGCTGCGACGGTGTCAACAGCACCTATAATATCGTGGTAGGCCGTTCGCGTAGTGTTGAAGGTCCTTATCTCGACAATATCGGACGTGATATGTTCCACGGAGGTGGTCGTATGGTAATCTGTGCTGGTGACAGGATAACAGGTCCTGGTCATTTCGGACGTACCATCATCGATGACGGTGTGGAGATAATGTCGTGCCATTATGAGGCAGACTTCGACCGTAGCGGACGTTCCGTACTGGGAATACGTCCTCTTCTATGGAAGAACGGCTGGCCTGTTGCAGGCGAGCGTTTCAAGAGCGGCACATATGCCATACTCTCAGAACGTCGCGGCTATAGCCTTGAGCTGGCAGTAGATTTTGTACGCATGAGCCAGCAGCGTGAACGTTTCTGGCAGTTGGATCTCTCCAAACCCCTCGTACAGATTCATGCACAGCCTCTTGACAGTGTGAAGGGTTCTTGGCCTCAAGGAGACATCGTCCTGCGCTGTGGTGACTATATGTTCCGTCCTCATCAGCTGTGGACTATCACTCCTGTTGAGGAAGCAGGCGGTTATCTGAGCAATCCCTATTTCAAGATAACCATTGCCGGCACCGATCGTGCCCTTGCTGCAACAGCAGACCTTGAGCTCACCACGACGCCTTCTTTCACAGGCAGCGACGAACAGCTGTGGCGCATAGAGCAGCTCACAGACGGCACTTTTCGCATTATGCCAAAACGCATTCCTGGTCAGCAGGGCGTCAACAAACGATATGTCATCTATTCTGCAGCCGATTCTACGCCGACCCTTGCAGAATATGACTTCCAGAGTGATAACTCAAAATGGAATTTTAAATGATTTATTGCCTATAGATAACAAGAAAAGCGCCAGCATTTGCTGACGCTTTTCTTGTTTCGCTAACCGTTACTTTTAATTTATCAAGAATGTCTTTGTCTTACCATTGTAGGTTGCCTTTACTGTGGCACGTCCTGCAGTGATGGCGCTGACCTCGAACTTAACACTTGGATCTGATGCAGAAACAGCTATCTTTGAATCAGCAGAGAGTGGGGCATAGGTCTGATAGTTTGTGGCATCCATATAGCCGTTGGCATTGGTAGCCATGACAGGGCTCTCAGGAATAGCGATCTTCTTGCCATCAACAGTAATCGTTACCTTTGGCACTACAGGAGTCTTATAGTCGCCTGCTGCGAAGCCGATGCCATGAAGTGTGAAGAGGCCCTTCGGACGCTGTGGCTGCTGTGGACGCTGTCCGAACTGACCACGCTGTGGCTGCTCAGGCTGCTTAACTTCAGGACCTTCGACGACAAGGTAGATGGCATGCTTGCCCTTCAGGCTTGCCAGATATTCGTTGGTTTCCTTTGACAGCAATACTCCATTATCGCGAGTCACCTTCTTGTCTGTCACGAAGTCTTCGATAACAGCAATCTCACGTCCTTTGTATGGGTCGTCAAGCATCACGTGAACTTTAAACTTGCCAGAGCCACCTTCGGTGGTAATGTTTACGTGGAACGTGTTAGGGTAGTCTTTATTGAAGCCCTTGAATGCCTTCAAACCCTTCTGGTCTTTGTCGAGTCCAGCAAAACTGAAATACTTGAAACCGATGATAGAACCACCCATCAAACCTGCAAGGTCCATAGAGTTATTCCAAACATCGTGATTGTCCTGCATATAATTGTTTGCATTAGGGCCTGCCATATAGCATGCTATGCCGGCAGAGTAGTAGCCGTAGGGAGGGAGACCGAATATCTGGAAGCCCTCGCTGGTAACCTCAGCACCTGTGTATTCGTTGCCATCGGAAGCTTTTGCTGTCCATTCGTTATTAGGAGCAAATGGGTCGTATGCAACAATACGCACCTTACCGCCTTTGGCAACAGGTTTCTTATCCCACTCAATCTTTATAGGAGCCACCATAGCCTGACGGGCATTTCCGAAGCCGCGTGGAGGACGATGATAGAAGACGTACCACTGTCCGTTAATCTCCTGAATAGAGCCGTGGGTATTGTGACCCGCATTGGTTGTGATGAGCTTGCTGCCGTCAGCATTAGGTACTACACCACGAGAATCGACAAGTACGCCACCAGAGCGCCAAGGACCGAGTGGAGAATCACCATAGGCATAACGCAATGCACTGTTGGTATTGCTAAGACCATACTCAGGACCAGAATAGCCAGAGAATACCATCACGTACTTATTGCCCACCTGACGAATGCTGCTGGCCTCGAAGAAGTTGAAGTCGAGAGGATCCTGTCCCTTATAGAGAGCCTTATAAACGCTGCCTTCCTTGTCGAGAAGTTTTCTGTCACGACTGCTGGCAGGAATGAATGGATCAATAATCTCTGTTCCCTCACGCTTTGAATACATGGTATTCTGGTCGAGCTCAAAAGCTGTAGAATGCTGGAAACCATAGAAGACATAGGCACGATAGCCCTTCTGGTAGTCTTTATCCTTCTTATCATTAACAGGCTCTACGAATACTGACGGATCGAAGTCTATCATAGAACCAGGCAGACAACGAGTACCATCAGGAGTGAGATTTACAGGCGTAAAAGGTCCGTTTGGACGGTCGCCCTTACAAACCATTGGTACACGTCCATTACCACGAGAGTGAGGATAGAGCCAATATGTCTTCTTACCTGTTGAGCGGTCAGTAGTCTCTACCAGATCAGGAGCATACATAGTGTCCCACTGTCCGTTGACATACCAGGAGAAGATAGGCCCTTCGTCACGCCATTGAGAAAGGTCTTCAACTGGTGCTGACCACATACGGATATCATTACCGCAGTATTTGGTAAAATGTACGTCGTGCGAACCTATTATGTATGCACGAAACTTGCCTGGATTATCAGGATCTTCAAAAACGCGTGGCTCACCATCGGGTACATGCTCCCACAGAGGCAGATAAGGATTCTGGGCTTGAGAATTAACGCTAAATGACAACAGGAACATCATCAGAAAACATAGTCCCAGAGGACGTTTGAAAGAAAATGTGTTCATTGGACAATTATGAATTATTAATTATAAATTGTGAATTTAATCGTTTCTGGATGCAAAGATAAAAAAAATCTTCTTTAGAGGCATTTTGTTATGTACCATATATTATTTCCGATGTTTCTAGTTAGTCATTTTTGTGTTCTATACAGGAAAAATTTAAAAAAAATTGTGCAAAATGTTTGGTAGTTTGAAAAAAAACAGTACTTTTGTACCCGGAAATTCAAAATTTCGTACCAAAACGATAATAAAAACAATGATTAATTCATCTTTCTCTTGGTGGTGGCGTGACTCAAGACTAACAATCGTGAGAAGATAGCCATGTACCTATAAGAAAGAAATGAGGATATAGAAAAATACATGAGACCTGTCGTTCTTACGATGGGTCTCATTTTTAGTTAAGAATTAAAAGTGAAGAGTGAAGAGTTAAGAATAATATTCAATATTCAATGTTTAATGTTCAATATTCAATATAATTAAAGATGGAAAACTATCACGTTGACGAGAATGGATTTTACGGAGAATTTGGTGGTGCTTACATACCAGAAGTTCTCTATCAGTGTGTTCACGAACTTCAGGAGGCTTATCTTCCTATCATAGAGTCAAGGGAATTCAAAACCGAATATCGTGCTCTGCTCAGAGATTATGTAGGACGTCCTTCACCTCTTTATTATGCTAAGAGGATGAGTGCAAAGTATGGCTGTCAGCTATACCTGAAGCGTGAAGACCTCAATCATACAGGTGCCCATAAGATAAATAATACGGTAGGACAGATACTGCTTGCCAAGAAGATGGGTAAGACACGCATTATTGCTGAGACAGGAGCTGGACAGCATGGTGTGGCAACTGCTACCGTCTGTGCGCTGATGAATATGAAATGTGAGATTTTCATGGGTGCTACTGATGTAGAACGTCAGCATACCAATGTGGAGCGTATGAAGATGCTGGGTGCTCAGGTTAATCCGGTAAGGACAGGTAACATGACACTTTCTGATGCTTGTTCTGCTGCTATCAGAGACTGGTGCTGTCATCCACGTGACACTTACTATCTTGTCGGCTCTACGATGGGTCCTCACCCTTATCCTGATATTGTAGCAAGAATGCAGAGCATCATCTCTGAAGAACTGAAAGACCAGTTGCAGGAAAAGGTGGGACGTAACTATCCTGACTACCTTATTGCTTGTATCGGAGGCGGCAGTAATGCTGCTGGTACCATATACCATTACGTCAACGATGAAAGAGTGAAGATAGTATTGGCAGAAGCAGGTGGACACGGATATAACACAGACCATACTGCTGCCACCTTCCACAAAGGTACTACAGGCATACTGCATGGAGCAAAGATGCTCGTGATGCAGAATGAGGACGGACAGATAGAGGAGGCTTTCACTATCTCTGCCGGACTTGACTATCCAGGTGTGGGACCAATGCATTGTAATATGTATAAGGCTGGCAGGACAGAGGTGCTGAGCATTAATGACGACGAAGCTATCTATGCAGGATATGAACTGACTCGCACAGAGGGAATAATCCCTGCAATAGAATCTGCACATGCTATAGCAGCTTTGAAGAAAATGAAATTCAAGCATAGCGACATCGTGGTTCTTACCGTCAGCGGAAGAGGCGACAAAGATGTGGATACTTATCTGAAGAACAAAGAAATGGCAAAAGAATACGGTTCTTTTTAGTTTAAAGTTTAGAGTTTATAGTTTAGAGTTATGATTTATAATTATCAAACTACCTGCAAGACGGTTCTTGCGGACCTTTATACCCCAGTGGGTGTCTATATGCGCTTACGTGACCTCTATGCACAGAGTGCGCTGATGGAATGTGCCGATTATCATGATATGAACAACGCACGCTCATTCATAGGTATCAATCCTATGGCATCTGTTGCCATTGGCCACGGAAAGGCTACCATAACATTTCCTGACGGCAGCACGAAGGAGCATGACATAAACAAGGAATATCAGTCGCATCATGCCATCCACGAACTTATTGATAATATAAAGGTGGAAGGAGAGGGAGCGAATATCTGCGGCCTGCTGGGATATACTTCCTTTAATATGGTGAGATATTTCGAGGATATCAACGTAAAGGACGAGACACAGGACAAGAACGATGCTCCTGATATGCTGTATGTGATGTATAAGAGCATCATAGAATTCAACCATCACAACAACACCCTGAAGATAGTTAACCTTAACGAAGAACAAAACGAAAACGGGGACATAGATGCTATTTTGAAGGCTATAAACAAGGCCAACAAGCAGACCTACGATTTTCATCCTGTTGGTGAGACATACAGCACTCTGACAGATGACGAGCACAGGGAGAATATCCGCAAGGGCATACAGCATTGCATGAGGGGCGATGTGTTCCAGATTGTATTGAGCAGACGTTTCATACAGAAATATGAAGGCGATGACTTCAAACTCTACAGAGCGCTCCGTAGTATTAATCCTTCTCCATATCTGTTTTACTTCGACTTCGGTGGTTTCCGCATCTTCGGTTCTTCACCAGAGACCCATTGTCGCATAGAGGGCGGAAAGGCATATATTGACCCTATTGCCGGCACTACACGTCGCACAGGAGATGTAGAGGCTGACAGACAAGGGGCGGAATACCTGCGAAACGATCCGAAGGAGAATGCTGAACACGTAATGTTGGTGGACCTGGCTCGCAATGACCTGAGCCGTAACTGCCACGGGGTAAAGGTGGAGAAATATAAAGAGCTGCAATACTACAGCCACGTGATACACCTCGTTTCAAGGGTATCAGGAACACTTGATAATGATGCTGACCCAATAAAGGCTTTTATTGATACATTCCCTGCTGGTACATTGTCAGGAGCGCCAAAGGTAAGGGCTATGCAACTGATAAGCGAATATGAACCACACAACAGGGGCGCTTACGGAGGTTGTATCGGAATAATAGGTCTTGACGGCTCTCTGAATCAGGCCATCACCATCCGCACCTTTGTGTCAAGAAACAGCGAACTGTGGTTTCAGGCTGGCGGTGGCATTGTGGCAAAGAGTGATGTGGAATACGAACTGCAGGAGGTGAACAACAAACTCGGAGCACTCCGAAAGGCAATAGAAAAGGCAGAAAACCTATAGTAATTATGAATTATGAATTTTGAATTATGAATTAATAAACATGAAGACAATTATAATAGACAACTACGATTCTTTCACATATAATCTGAGTCATCTGGTAAAAGAGCTCGGTGCAGAGGTGACTGTTGTGCGTAATGACCAGTTCGAGATGGATGACCTGAAAGAGTATGACAAGATAATTCTCTCACCAGGTCCTGGTATTCCCTCGGAAGCAGGAAAGCTGTTGGATGTGATTCGTACCTATGGTGGAAAGAAACCTATTCTTGGTGTATGCTTGGGACATCAGGCCATAGGAGAGGTGTTCGGAGCACGATTGGAGAACATCAAAGAGGTGAAACACGGAATAGCCACACCATGCGACATTATTGCTGACGACTATATGTTTAAAGGTCTGCAGAAGCAGGTTACTGTAGGGCGTTATCACTCATGGGTGATTGCTGAAGAAGGATTGCCCGACTGCCTCGCAGTAACGGCAAAGAGTGATGACGGTTGCATAATGGCCATAAAGCACAAGGAATATGACATCCACGGCATACAGTTTCACCCGGAATCTGTCCTTACACCAGACGGAAAAAAGATGCTCCAAAACTGGTTATCAGCATGATTGAAATCATTCATGCGCATCATTTACTCCATTCATGCGCATCATTTACTCCATTCATGCGCATCATTTAATCCATTCATACGTATCATTTAATCCATTCATACGTATCATTCGACCAATTCATACGTATCATTCGACCAATTCATACGTATCATTTAACCAATTCATACGTATCATTTTAAAAACAACATAAAACAACACAATGGAACAGACAATGAAAGGCTATCTCTTCCGCCTGCTAAACCACGAAGAGCTCTCCCGCGAGGAGATGAAGACAATACTTATTGGCATAACCCACAGTGAGTATCCCAACGAACAGATTACCGCCCTGCTGACGTGTCTGCAGATGCGTGGCGTAACAGTAGATGAACTGCTCGGTTTTCGCGATGGCATACTCGAGACAGGCGTTTCTGCAGTACTGAATGCAGACCGCTACATCGACGTCGTAGGCACTGGAGGCGACAGAAAGAATACCTTCAATATCTCTACAACAGCATGCTTCGTGATAGCAGGAGCAGGATATAAGGTTGCAAAACATGGTAACTATGCCGCAACATCTGTGAGTGGTGCTTCAAACGTCATTCAGCATCATGGAATAAAGTTTACTGATGACATAGACAAGCTCAACCGCTCTCTCAACGAGGCTGGTATCGTCTATCTGCATGCACAGCTGTTTGCAAAGGCTATGAAGTTCGTTGGACCAATACGAAAGGCTCTGCAGTTCCCAACGATATTCAATCTTCTGGGACCTATCGTGAATCCTTCACAGCCAAAATGCCAGCTTCTGGGAGTAGCAAACCTCGACCAGATGAGACTGTATAACAATGTATATCAAAAGTTGGGTATAGACTATGGTATTGTAAACTCTATCGACGGATATGACGAGATATCATTGACTGGCGACTTCAAAGTAACTACAAATAATTATGAGCGTATCTTCCGCCCACAGGATTTGGGCTTTGAGATAGCAAAACCAGAAGAACTGGTAGGTGGTGCAACAGAAGAAGAGGCAGCACAGATATTCGACAGTGTGCTTGAGAATCGCGCCCTTCCTGCACAGAAGAACATCGTTCTTGCTAATGCGGCATTCGGCATACAGGTGTTGGAAAAGGGACAGAAGAGCATCAAGGAATGTATAGAGATAGCCCGCGAGAGCATCGACAGCGGAAGTGCATTGAGGACCTTCAAGAAATTCGTAGAACTTAATTCTTAATACAAGATTATTATGAAAGACATTCTTGAAGAAATAGTAGCCCATAAACGCAAAGAGGTGGAGCAGCTTTATGCTCCCAAACCATCTTTGCGACAGGCTTTGCTGGAGAGCAATAGTGGTATTATAGCGGAATTTAAACGCAAATCTCCCTCAAAAAACTGGATAAAGCAGGAGGGGAAAGCAGAGATAATACCACTCAGCTATCAGCAGAATGGTGCAGCTGGAATATCCATACTGACAGACGAGAAGTATTTTGGTGGAAAGGATGCTTTTATTACTGCTGCACGAGAAAGTGGTGTAGTAATACCAATACTATATAAGAATTTCGTCATCAACGAGATGCAGCTTTATGCCGCTGCATTATGCGGAGCATCTGCAGTACTCCTAATTGCAGCCTGTCTGACAAAGCAGGAGTGTAGGAATCTGATGCAGAAAGCCCATGAACTGGGTTTGGAAGTATTATTGGAGATGCATTCCGAACAGGAACTGGAATATGCAGAACTGGAGCCAGACCTTTGTGGTATAAATAACAGAAACCTCGGTTCGTTCGTTACTGATGTGGAGACTTCTTTCCGTCTTGCGGAACTGCTGCCAAAAGATGCTGTAAAAGTAAGTGAGAGTGGTATCTCTGATCCAAAGACTGTTATAGCTCTGCGCGAGGCAGGATTCAGAGGATTCCTCATAGGAGAGAATTTTATGAAGACACCTGACCCAGGAGAATCACTCAAGGAATTTATATCTTCATTAAACCATAAACTTTAAACTTTACCAAGAATGTATCGCAATAAAATAAACCAACTATTTATAGACAAGAAAGACAAGAAGATTCTTTCGCTTTATTTCTGTGCTGGGACACCAACCCTTGAGGGTACAGCAGATGTTATCCTCACTATGCAGGAACGTGGTATTGACATGATAGAAGTAGGTATTCCTTTCAGCGACCCATTGGCTGACGGTCCTACAATACAGACTGCTGCCACAAAAGCCCTCAGAAACGGCATGAGTCTGAAGGTTCTCTTCTCACAGCTGGAGGCAATAAAAGACCAAGTCAGAATTCCTTTGGTACTGATGGGCTATCTCAATCCTATACTTCATTATGGTATTGAGAATTTTTGTCTGTCGTGTGTAAAGGCTGGTGTCAGTGGTGTTATAATACCAGACTTGCCTTTCGCTGATTACAACAATATTATAAAGCCGCTTGCCTATAAACACAACCTGCGCTTTATCATGCTCATCACTCCTGAGACGTCTGAGGAGCGCATAAAACTTATCGACAAGAGTACTGACGGATTTATCTATATGGTTAGTTCAGCCTCAACAACAGGTAGTAAGGATAGCTTTGATGACAACACACTGAAATACTTCAGTAGTGTCAACTCTCTGCATCTTCATAATCCTCGTATGGTAGGCTTTGGTATCTCTAATGCACAAACACTCAATGCTGCCTATGAAAACGCATCAGGTGCCATTATAGGTTCAAAATTCGTTTCTCTGCTCGACGAGTGTAAAGGCAACACAAACAAAGCCCTCGATAAACTCTTCGAAGCAATAGGAAGATGAATTAAATTCATAATGCATAATTATTCAAAGGTCTGAGGTTTGCTCGGCGTTGCCGGGGTCTAAGGTCAAAGGCCTCTTACCGCTAACCTTCCCCCTCCCCTTGGGAGGGCCGGGGTGGGGTTATCTCCTCTCCAGCAACACCACATTCTCTACGTGTGGAGTATGGGGGAACATATCAACAGGCTGCACCTCAACAACTCTATAGTCAGCATCCATCATACTGAGGTCTCTTGCCTGTGTGGCAGGATTACAGCTTACATACACAATACGCTGAGGGTGGGCATTGAGAATGGTTTGCACCACATCAGGATGCATTCCGGCACGCGGCGGATCGGTAATAATAATATCCGGTCTGCCGTGTTCTGCTATGAAGTCATCTGTAAGGATATCCTTCATATCACCAGCAAAGAATTTGGTATTGGTGATACCATTTATCTCAGAGTTAATCTTGGCATCCTCAATAGCTTCAGGAACATATTCTATGCCAACAACCTTCGAAGCTCTTTTTGCAACAAAATTGGCTATCGTGCCAGTACCGGTATATAGGTCATAGACCAATGGGAGTTGAGAGTTGAGAGGTGAAAGTTGAGAGTTGTAAGCAAATTCTCTTACTACCTTATATAACTCATACGCCTGTTCAGTATTCGTTTGGTAGAAAGATTTCGGACCCACCTTGAACTTGAGGTCCTCCATATAGAGGAATATATGGTCAGCGCCCTTGTAGGTTATTATCTCCTGATCACCTATAGTGTCGTTACACTTCTGATTGTCAAGATAGAGTAGGGAGGTAACTTGTGGGAATGTCGTAGCAATATACTCCATCAACCCCATAGCCTTTTCCTTGTCATCAGGAGTGTCGAAATGGAATTGTACTATAACCATCCATTCCTGCTTCTCGGACGCATTGCTGCAGCGTATGATGATATCCCTCAACAGACCCACCTGTTGGCGCAGGTCGAAGAAGGTGATATCATGTTCAAGAGCATACTGATATATACCATTGCGGATATCATTATGCAGGTCATCCATCAGCCAGCATTTCCTTATCGGAAGAATCTTGTCAAAAGCCCCAGTAATATGAAACCCGATAGCAGGTGTGTTTTTGTCCAGCGTTTCGTCTTTCAGTTGTTCGCTTGTCAGCCAACGCTTATTGCTGCATCCGAAATCGAGTTTGTTTCTGTACCCCTCTGTCTTTGCAGAACCTTTAATAGGGTCAAAATCAGGTAGCTCTATCTTTCCGATTCGTGTCAGTTGTTCACGTACCTGACGCTCCTTGTATGCTATCTGGTCTGCATATGGTACGTTCTGCCATTTACATCCGCCACACAAACCGAAGTGCTCGCATTTGGGCGCTATTCGTTTTGGAGAAGGTGTGACAATACGCACTACTTCGCCTTCAGCAAAAGAATGCTTTTTGCGTCGTATCTGTACATCGACAATATCCCCAGGAACACAGAAAGGCACAAAGACAACGAGGTTCTTACCCTCGCTTTGTTCGTTACCAGTATCCCAATGAAACAGACACTTGCCCTCAGCGGCAAAATCCTCAATTTCAATATTCGTAAGCAGTGGTAATGGCTTCTTTCTACTCATAAGTATTTTAGTCGCCTACGTTGAATTTATAACCAAGAGTGAACTGCCAAAATCTGTTCTTAGAGTTCTCTGGGTCATCTTTCATAATGTTGATGAGTCCGAGGTTATAACGTACGTCCAGTATAACATTCTTATACTCATAAGAGATGCCCAACGGAATGGCCAGATCAACCTTGTTGAACTGCTTTGAAAGCTCTGATTCTACATAAATAGGACGTCCCCAATAGTTACGTTGCCAAACATAGTCGGCACTATAAGTTATACCATCAATCATAACCCTTCTGCGGAAGCTGAAGCCTACCTGTGCACCAGCCTTGAAGGCAAGTCCTATATTAGTAAAAGGATAATACTCCAGCATAAGTGGAACGTTGATATAGTTCTGGGTTACCTTAAACAACTTGTCTTTGGTCTTAGCGCCCTGTGTAGCAAAGAGAATGCCCATTGCGAATCCCAGATTATCGTTTATGGCATACTCACCCTCGAGACCTCCAACGAACGTTGCCATAGGACGCAGGGTAGCATCATAGTTGCTTTCCGACTTTGTTGGGTCAAACAGCTTTCCTGTCAAGTCAGCAACCCCAACACCTACTTTTGGCGTAACATACCATTCACCTTCTTCAATTTGAGCATTTGCACTAACAGCAACCATCAATCCGATGGCAATAAACAGTTTCTTCATTTTTATATTATATTTTTAGTCCTACAATATTATGTTCGAGTGCAAAAATACGATAATTTTTTCAAACCACCAAATATTTTAGTATTATGTGTAAAATTAACAGTTTATCCTTGAGGAACAAAACCACTGTCTTACCCTGAAAAATAATACAACTTATTTGTATGTTTTGATACTTTCGTTTGAAAATACAAGTAAAAATAAAAAACTATTCGGGTCAACCCTTATCGCAAATAAGGCTCCAAGTAGTCAACTAAAATCGTTAAACTACATTTTGTTTTTTTTCCGTAGGGAGCGAAATCTTTTTCCGTCCAGAGCGAAAACATTTTCCGTCGGTGTCGGAAAATTTACGGAAAAATATAGGAAATCCCTTTGTTATATGGAATATTATTCGTAACTTTGCCATCAGATATATTTTAGCAAATAGTTATGGAAGAGATAGAAATATTTAAAAAGAAGGCTACAGATGGTTATGTAGTTTGCTTTGCAGAGCAATGTCCGAAGAGGGAGCAATGCTTGCATTGGAAGGTTGGGCAGCAGATGCCTGACACCAAAAACGTGTATAGTTGTGTAAATCCGCATTTCAGTGGGGTAGGGACTGATGATTGTCAGCTTTTCAGGTCTTCTGAAAAGAAGAGGTTTGCAAAGGGTATGAAGAATATCTTCAATGACGATATGCCCAAGAAGGTAATGCCTTATGTACGACAGAGTATCAAAAAGAAGTGTTGCCAAACCTACTATTACGAGTACAGGAATGGCGAAAGGCTCATTCCACCTGCTCTGCAGGAATATATTCGTCAGGCTTTTCGTGAAGTTGGCTGGAACCAAGAAGTGGAGTTCGACAGCTACATAGAGGAATACGAGTGGTAAATATAAAATATTACATGGAAAATGAAGATTTTTTCAACTTTTTGATGAGATTTGTTGAAAAATGACTATCTTCGCAGCATGAATTACTAAAACCTTAAAGATATGAAGGACTATCCCGATAGGATGACGCCAGAACAGGCGAGAGGGTTTGGTGACGATGTACTGAATATCGTCAGTCAGATACCTCGTGGTATGGTGACGACATATGGACATATTGCGTCATTGGCGGGATGGCCCAGTCATTCGAGGATGGTAGGACGGACATTGAGGTATACTCCAGGAGCTGAGCGTCTGCCTTGTCATCGGGTGGTGAACAAAGAAGGTCGAACAGCTCCCTGTTGGAGTGCCCAACGAACCCTACTTGAAGAAGAAGGTGTCCGCTTTAAACCTAATGGTCATGTGGATATGGAGCGGTATCTTTGGGAGCCGGAGGTGGAATTATGAAGAAAGTCATCGTAGCGATAGATTCGTTTAAGGGTTGCTTGACATCGACTGAGGCTAATCAGGCGGTAAATGATGGAATCCTTCACGGGATGCCTGATGCAAATGTCGTACAGGTACCTGTGAGCGATGGTGGCGAGGGATGGCTGGAAGCGTTTCATGCAGCAATGGGTGGTGAGATAATTGAGGCCAACGTAAAAGACCCTCTGATGCGCCCCATTGTAGCGCAGTATCTCATTCAGGGCGATACTGCGGTGATAGAGATAGCCAAGTCCAGCGGACTGACGTTGCTAAAACCAGAAGAGCGTAATCCGATGGTTGCTACGAGTTATGGAACAGGTCTGCTTGTTGCGGATGCTGTAAAAAGAGGTTGCAAACACATCATTATAGGACTTGGCGGAAGTGCCACCAGCGATTGCGGAATTGGCATGCTGCGAGCGATAATTGATAGTTTTTCGAATGGAGGCAATTGGGATGATGTGGGCGAATTGAATGATGTTCGTTTCGAGATAGCTACGGATGTCACCAATCCGCTTTGTGGCGAGAATGGGGCAGCACATGTTTTCGCTCCACAAAAAGGAGCAACACCAGAAATGGTTCTTGCCCTTGATGCTCGTGCCAAACGTTTTTCAGAGGCTTCTGCCAAGCATCTGGTTCGTGACTGCCAAAACATGCCCGGAGCAGGTGCAGCAGGCGGTTTGGGTTATGCTTTCCTGCAATATATGAATGCCGAGTGTCGCTCTGGCATAGACCTTCTGTTAGACACCATTCATTTTGACGATATGCTACAAGAAGCTGACCTCGTGATTACTGGTGAAGGCTCTGCTGACCGCCAAACCCTCATGGGCAAGTTGCCCTTTGGTATCTTACAACGTGCCAAGAGACATCACGTACCTGTTATGCTGATAGCCGGTCGTATAGCTGATGAACAACAACTCCTCGATGCAGGTTTCTCTCGCGTTACTTGCATCAATCCCCCCGATTTACCCCTCGAAATCGCAATGCAACCCGCAACAGCAAAGGAGAATATCAGAAAAACAGTGGGAATATGAAGAACGTAGAGATACATAGTTGTCCGGAGTTGATGGACTACATTCAGGAGGTGGGGTTCCTGCCGCTGCTGGATAGTGGCATCAGTGGCTACTCGGCTGAAGAGGTCGTTGATGAGGACAATCGCTATGTGGTATTCGACGATGGCGGATGGGACTGGCCGCTATGGAAGTGGAAGGGGCCAATCGTGACGGAGGGCCGCTGTGTGTACGGCAAGTTCTTTGCGGGCAAGGCGGGTTTTGTGAGCAAGGATTGGTGGCCCGATTTGTGCAACTATCGCCGTGCTTCGAGACCTGCGCCTGCGGATGGCAGTATCGAAGAGGCTATCCTGTTGACGTTGGCTGACCACGACAGTCTGATAACCCGCGAACTGAGGGCGGCTTGCGGCTTCGATGGACCAAAGATGCGTAGCAAGTTCGATGGCTATGTGACGCGCCTGCAGATGGCCTGTCGCATCGTGACGGAGGACTTCGTGTATCCCATTGACAAGCATGGGCGTGAATATGGTTGGGGGTGGTCACTGTTGACGACACCAGAGCGGCTATTAGGTCGCGAGATGTGTCGATGTGAGCGGACGCCGCAGGAGTCGTTTGAGCGGATGAAGGCGCACCTTATCAAGTTGTTGCCTGAGGCGACAGAAAAACAAATCGAAAAACTCATCAAATAAAACATGACTCGGGCAATGTGGCTGCACCTTCGCAGCAAAATAAATAATTTTTTTATTACTAACAAAAAAAAGAACATTATGAAAGAACTGAAAGGAACAAAGACCGAGCAGAACCTCAAGGAGGCTTTTGCTGGCGAGAGTATGGCACGTAACAAGTACAGCTATTTTGCATCTAAGGCCAAGAAGGACGGCTATGTGCAGATTGCCTCTATCTTCGAGGAGACGGCTGCCAATGAAAAGGAACACGCTAAGATGTGGTATAAGTACCTGAATGGAGGTAGTGTGAGTGACACTAAGACTAACTTGGCTGATGCTGCTAATGGCGAAAACTTCGAATGGACGGACATGTATGCGCGTATGGCTAAAGAGGCTCGCGAGGAGGGTTTTGACGAGATAGCAGAGAAGTTTGAACTTGTTGGTGCTATCGAGAAACACCACGAGGAGCGCTATCGCAAGCTATTAAAGAACATCGAGGATGCAATTGTCTTCTCTCGTGAGGGTGATGTTATCTGGCAGTGCGCTAACTGCGGACACATCGTTATTGGTAAGAAGGCTCCTGAGGTATGTCCTACCTGCGACCATCCACAGAGCTACTTCCAAATCAAACCGGAAAACTTTTAGGAATTGATAATTGACAATTGACATAATGACTGCCAAGGAAATCATCGCGTATATGGAGTCGCTGCAGAATGAGGAGCAGCGACGGATACTCATGGGCTTTTTCAAAACGGGGCCTGGTGAGTATGGTGAAGGCGATGAGTTCCTTGGACTGAAAGTTCCACAGACAAGGGAGGTCGTCAAGGCAGTGGCGAAACATATAACGCTTGATGAAATCCCAACATTACTGATGTCGAAATGGCATGAGGTGAGGCTTTGTGGACTGTTGATATTAGTGGCAAAGTTTGAGAAATTGGCTACCAAACGATTGGAGAATGACGAGAAGGCCATCCGTGGGCGAGACGAAATCTTGACGATGTACCTCAAATATGCCGAGCAGGCGAATAACTGGGATTTGGTTGACCTCTCCGTTCATAAGATTCTAGGGCATTGGCTGCTTTTGCCAACAAATATGGGAGATAAAGACTATAAGATAAAACTCCTCGATAACATGGCGCAAAGCCCCTGCCTGTGGAAGCAACGCATGAGCATTGTCTGTACATGGAAGACTTCGCAGATGGGTGATCCTTCGTGGTGCCTGCGTTATGCTGAGATACACCTGCATCATACGCACGACCTGATGCACAAAGCTGTAGGCTGGATGTTAAGGGAAATGGGTAAGCGATGCTCTATGGACCTGCTCAGGGATTTTTTGCGTCAGCATGCACATGAGATGCCTCGCACAATGCTGCGCTACGCTATAGAGAAGATGTCAGAAGCTGAACGGAAGGAGTGGATGAAACTATGATCTCCTATCTGAATACAACGAATATCGCACGGAGTAAGGGTGGGGTAGAGTACCACCCACTCAAGCCCTTTCTGCCCGAGAATGCAAAGGTGCTGTTCTTAGGCAGTTTTCCACCGCAACGAAAACGATGGTGTATGGATTTCTATTATCCAAACTTCATCAATGATCACTGGCGCATTGAGGGACAGATTTTCTTTGGTGATAAGAACCATTTCGTTGACCTCGAAGCCAAGCGTTTCAAAATAGATGAGATTATTGCTTTCTGCCAAGAAAAAGGACTCGCTTTCTATGATACCTCTACCGCCATCCGTCGTCTACAAGACAACGCATCCGACAAATTTCTCGAAGTAGTAGAAGCGACGGATATTCGTGCATTGATAGAGCAACTGCCCCAGCTATGCTCAATTGTCACCACAGGTGAAAAAGCCACAGAAACCATCTGCACCTCACTGGGCATTTCAATCATCCCCAAGGTTAACACTTTTGTTTCCATATCTTCCATCATACATCATCCTTCTTCCATCTGCTTGTGGCGTCTTCCCTCTTCCTCCCGCGCCTATCCATTAGCCTTCGACAAAAAGGTTGAGGCCTATCGTCAAGTACTCATTTCGTCAGGTGTAAGCCATAAACTTAACGATAAATCAAACAAATTATAAAAAAAATTTGTTTATATCATTTTTTTTATGTACCTTTGCACCCGCAAATGAGAAATATGGCTCATTTGGCTTAATAATATCGCGGAGTGGAGCAGTTGGTAGCTCGCCAGGCTCATAACCTGGAGGTCGCATGTTCGAGTCCTGCCTCCGCAACAAAATTTATCCCGACAGTTTTCTTGCCGGGATTTTTTATAGTCTTAACCGCTAACCACTCAACGCTAATCGCTAAACCTTTAACCGTTATACTTAGCATACCACTCTGCAAATTTTCTTAGGCCTTCGCGCAATGTGATTTTAGGTGTGAAGCCAAAATCTTTTTCCAGCGCCGTACTGTCTGCATAAGTGACTGGAACATCACCTGGCTGCATGGGGACGAGTTTTTTGTGGGCCTCGAAATCAAAGTCCTTAGGTAACACGCCTGCACGTACCAACTCTTCCTGCAGAATATTCACAAAGTCCAACAGGTTTTCAGGCTGACCACCACCTATATTATATACAGCATATGGAGGAACAGGCAGACCGTCCTCACCATTCTTACGCTCAGGTGCCCCCTGCATCACACGAACAATACCCTCGACAATGTCATCGACATAGGTAAAGTCACGACGACAGTTTCCGTAGTTGAAAATCTGGATGGTCTCACCCTTCAGCAACTTATTGGTAAATCCGAAGTACGCCATATCAGGACGTCCGGCAGGACCATACACCGTAAAGAAACGCAACCCCGTAGTCGGGATGTTATATAGTTTGCTGTAGCAATGTGCAAAGAGCTCATTGCTCTTTTTGGTGGCAGCATAGAGCGACACAGGATTGTCCACACGATCATCGGTAGAGAATGGCACCTTCTTATTGCCACCATATACGCTCGATGATGAAGCATAGACCAAATGTTCAACAGGATTGTGCCGACAGGCCTCCAGTATATTATAGAACCCAATCATATTGCTTTTAATGTAAGCATCAGGATTCTCAATCGAATACCTCACTCCAGCCTGAGCAGCCAGATTCACTACAACATCGAACTTATACTCAGCAAACAACGCATCAATAGCAACCTTGTCTGCAATATCACCCTTAATGAATTGATAGTTGACAGTTGACAGCTGACAATTAAGTGTCTCCAGTTCCTTCTGTCTATACTCTTTGAGCGACACATCGTAGTAATCGTTCATATTGTCGATACCGACAATCGTTGTACCCTTAAAGTCCTTAAAGAGTCGCTTCACCAGATTGCTGCCAATGAAACCGGCTGCACCGGTAACTAATATTTTCTTATTGTTTAAATCAATCTTTTCCATATAACTCTACTGCTTGATAATACGTATCCAAACTTCCTATATCAAATCTCCCTGCACTCATTGGCCAAGCGTGCATAGTGGTGTGTTCTACCATATAGTGCGCCAAGTTGCCTGGGGCATCTTTGCCACATCCGTTCTCTACAGAATGACGTACCAGATTGAGATCTTTCTTCTGGTATATATAGAAAGGTGGCACTGCCCAATGGCTCTTAGGCTCCTGTGGTTTCTCTTCCATACCAAGAACGCAATTGTTCTCATCGAGTTCCACAACACCTGTACGTTGTAGTTTTTCAATGCTTGGCTGCTCATGACACATGATACATGAGGTGCCTTTCTTCTTAGCAAAGTCTACAAACTCCTGGAAACTGAAGAACAGCAGGTTGTCAGCAGCAACAACAAGTAAGTCGTCATCGATGTTGAGTTTATCCATCGCAAACAACAGGTCGCACACTGCACCTAATCTTGTCTCGTTCGTCTCTGTCCCATCATCAACAATTGTGATAGGCTTCTTCCATCTGCCTTCTTCCTTCTTCCATGTTTCAAATATAGGTGCAAACCTATGATTTGAAATAATGATATGCTCATCGATATCAGGAATCTGGTCTATATCATCAAGCATACGACCCAGAATGGTGTTCTGACCAATCTTGAGCAGGGGCTTGGGGAAGTTTTTGGTTAGTTCGCCCAAGCGGGTGGCATAACCTGCCGCAATAACTATATTTTTCATACATATAACTTTTTCGCCTACAAAGATACAACGAAACAATTGAAATACAAAAGGAAAAAGTATAATTCTTTTGGTTGTAAAAAAAAAAATGCGTATTTTTGCAGTCGGAATATATAAAATACTATGGAAAAGAAATTTCAATATCACATTTTCTCCCCTTATCGTGTCTGCCCATTAGGTGCACATGTTGACCATCAGCATGGTCTGGTTAGTGGTTTTGCTATCAACAAAGGTGTCGACCTGTGGTTCGACGTGACTAATGACAGTCATGTGCATCTGGAATCTAAGTCCTTTGAAGGAATTGTTGATTTCAACATTGATGCCCCCTCACAGGTAAAGGAACGCCACTGGGGTGACTATGCCCGTGGAGCCAAGTATGCTCTCAAGAAACGCTTTGAATTGAAGCGAGGCATCAATGGCATCATCCAAGGCTCACTGCCCGTAGGTGGCCTCAGTTCAAGTGCTGCTGTACTGATTGCATACGTAATGGCTTTTGCTAAAGCAAACGATATTACATTGCAACCATTTGAGATAGTCAAGATAGCATCTGAAGCTGAGCGCGAATATATCGGTCTGAATAATGGTCTGCTAGATCAGGCTTGTATCGCCCTGGGTAAGAAGGATGGTCTGTTGTTCCTCGATTGCGATAGCAACGATTGGCGCATCATCAAGCGCAACCCCGAGATGCCTGAGTTTGAGATAGGTATTTTCTTCTCTGGTCTGACTCGAAGCCTGGTGAATAGCGATTATAACCTCCGTGTGTACGAGTGTAAGACAGCTGCATGGAATATGCTGGCATATCAGGAGCAACCGTTAAAGACTTTCGACAAGACGTTTCTACGCGATGTACCAAAGGAGACCTTTGAGAAGACACGTGACATTATGCCATCACGCTTTGCACGTCGTGCAGAGCATTTCTATAGTGAATACCGTCGTGTACGCCAGGGTGTTACAGCATGGGAAACCGGTAACCTGCAGTTGTTTGGAAAGTTATCCTTCGACAGTTGCGAGAGCAGCATTCACAACTATGAATGCGGTTCACCAGAACTCATCGCCATCTACGAAATAATGCGCAGTATGCAGGGTGTATATGGTGGTCGTTTCTCAGGCGCAGGCTTCAAAGGTGCATGTATCGCACTTGTAGATCCTGCATACAAGGAGAATATAGAAAAGACATTGACAGAGAAATATCTGGAGCAGTTCCCTGAATACGAAAAAACCTTCAAAGTCTTTTGGGTTAAACCCGATGACGGAGCAAGGTTTGTTTAATAGAACCCCTGACAGTTAAACATTACACAATAGTATACACTTCGCCTTCTTGAGAGAGGAGGGTAGGGGGAAAGACCTCCTGAGCTTCTTTAAGGAGGATTGTCTCATCTTCGTAGCGATGGCTGTAATGACCGATGAGAAGCTGCTGTGCTCCAGCACTCTTAGCTACCATTGCAGCTTCGCGGGCAGTGGAGTGCATATACTTACGGGCATTATCTTTCTTGTCGTCTGCATAGGTGGCCTCATGATATATAGTGAGGGGACCTGGAGACATATTGCGAAGAGTCTCTCCTAGGGTAGGGATATAACGTGTATCGGAGCAGTAGGCATAGGCGCGTACTGGAGTAGGGGGAGCAGGAATGAGCGGACGTGGCAGGGAAGTGTCACGTATGAAATGCTCACGTGTGGGCTTCTCCTTAAAGAAAAAACCGCAACAGGGTACACGATGCTGAAGGGGTATTGTCTCAACAGTGAGAGAGCGGTCTTCATAGATAACCTGTGACAAGGTGGTATCAAGGGAATGGAAGATGATGTCATAGTCCATAGTGGAGAGAAACATCTTCTTTTCCATCATAAAGAGTTCTTCATAGTGTGCCGGAGCATAGATATGAAGTGGTGCGGTACGTCCCTGTAATCCGAAGGTAGAGAGCATTCCCATGAGTCCGAAGACATGGTCGCCATGGGTATGGCTGATGAAAATAGCATATAGCTTGGAGAAACTGACATGGGAACGTCGTACCTGCACCTGTGTTCCTTCTCCACAATCTATCATGAAATATTTTCCTCGTATCTCTACAATCTGAGAAGAGGGATTATGGCTCTTTGAAGGCAGGGCACTGCCACAGCCAAGGATATGAACCTTGAAGGGATTCATCGCATATCGATAATCTCTGCCTGTGGGAATTCCTTGGCATTAAAGGTGAACACTGAATTGTCCAGCGTCTGATTCTTCAGATTACTGATGTGGATGGTTACCCATGTCCCTTTCTGAAGGAACTTCACCTCTTTTATATTATAGTTCTTATCAACAAGAATATACATCTCGCTGATAGATTTTCCTTTGCCCACCAGATGAACCTGTGTACCACTGGCAGCATTGGAAGAGGTGATGGTATAACCCTTCTTATATAGGGTAAGGAAATTGTAAGGGTTCATACTCTGCTGGGCAGAAGCATTTGGATGAGAAACATTCACCTCTTCGGACTTCTTGTTATACACCCATTGTGTTTTGCCGTCATACCACATGATGGCATTGGAGACACGTGCGCAGAATTTGTCACCCTTTACTGAGATAGTACCAGAGTTATTCAGTTTTCCGCCTGAGATAGAGAAATTGGCTGTAAATCCCTTTGAAATAGCTATCTTTTCAGATGCTTTATCCAGTATTTTCTTACCATTATCTGCTGCTATAGCAGTTGTGGTGCAGAGTAGCATTAACAATGTAAATGCGAATAAAGATATCTTTCTCATTTTTTTAATGATGTGTATGTTATCATTTCTTAAGAAAATCAGTTTGCTCCCAGAGTATTGATGAGCGACTGCAGTGTCTCCTCATCCTGAATGAGTACATCACGTGGTTTGGAACCGTGTGCAGCACCTACTACTCCTGCTTTCTCCAGTTGATCCATAAGACGTCCTGCACGGTTGTAACCGATAGAGAACTTACGCTGGATGAGAGATGTTGAACCCTGCTGTGTATTGATAATCACACGTGCGGCCTCACCAAACAGCGGATCAAGATTTCCGATATCCTCGGCACCACCGCCACCACCTTCTTCGGTATTGATTGGCTCTGGCAATTCCAACGGACCGTTATAGCCTTGCTGGTCAGCAATAAACTTATTGATGGCGATAACCTCAGGAGTATCTACAAAGGCACACTGCACGCGAACTGGAGTACCCTTATCGAGGATAAGCATATCACCACGACCGATAAGCTGGTTGGCACCTGTGCCATCGAGAATGGTCTTTGAATCAACGGATGACATAACCTTGAATGCCATACGTCCGGGGAAGTTGGCCTTGATGGTACCCGTGATGATATTCACGGTAGGACGCTGTGTAGCGATAATCATGTGAATACCGACGGCACGTGCCTTCTGGGCAATACGTGCTATAGGTAGCTCTATCTCCTTTCCGGCTGTCATGATGAGATCACCATACTCGTCAATAATAACAACGATATATGGGAGAAAGCGATGGCCATGCTCTGGATTGAGCTGACGCTTGGTAAATTTCTCATTATACTCCTCAAGTTTACGTACGTTAGCCAGTTTCAGGAGGTTATAACGGTCATCCATCTCCTGACATACGGAGTTGAGGGTCTTGACAACCTTCTTCACGTCAGTGATAATTGGTTCATCGGCATCACTCTCTGGTGGTATCTGTGCCAGGAAGTGATTGAGAAGTGGTTTATAGATAGAGAATTCCACCATCTTAGGGTCAACGAGGACGAACTTCAGCTCTGCAGGATGTTTCTTGTAGAGTAGGGAGGTGATGATGGCATTCAGACCTACAGACTTACCCTGTCCTGTGGCACCTGCTACAAGGAGATGTGGTATCTTTGCAAGGTCAACCATGTATATCTCGTTAGAAATTGTCTTACCGAGAGCCAATGGCAGTGCCATAGTAGTTTCCTGGAATTTCTTTGACGACAGAATGCTCTCCATGCTGACAACACGTGGGTTGGCATTTGGCACCTCTATACCTATTGTACCACGTCCAGGGATAGGAGCAATGATACGTATGCCGAGGGCTGCAAGAGACAGGGCGATATCATCCTCCAAAGAGCGTACCTTTGAAATCTTGATACCAGGAGCAAGCGTTATCTCATAAAGCGTAATAGTAGGTCCTACAGTAGCCTTGATACTGTCCACCGTAACACCGAAGTTCCTGAGAACCTGCACGATACGGTCTTTGTTCTGACGCTGTTCGTCCATATCAATGAATGATTTGCCGTCATCCTCGTATTTCTTGAGCAGGTCTAGGGTAGGGTATTTATAACGTGACAGCTCTGCCTTAGGATCGTAAGGGGAGAGATCTTCTGGATTATTGTTCTTAACGATAGAGGTAGAATGTTCTTCTACACTACCTGTCTCAATTTCAAAGTTCACGTCAGAACTGTCTGCTGACTCTGTTTCAGGCTTACGGAATATAGGCTGCTGCACACTGCCTTCCTCTTTATCTTCATCCGTATCGTCAGTATAACCATCATCGACAATTTCTGTTTTGTCCGTATCAAGGTCAAAATTCACAATCTGAGAAGCAGGATCGTCATAGACGCCATTATAGCCGTCTTCAGGATTTGCTGCATCAGTTTTCTCATCGTCCTTCACAAAATTGGTAATTGTAAAGTTAACTTTGTCTGTTACCAGTTTCAGAGGATTGAATATCTTGCGAATGAAATATATCGTTTCCGATGTAAGATAAACGAGGAAGAAAATAGCCAGCAGGATAAGTATTGCTGTAAGTCCCGGCATTCCGATGATATTTTCTGCCATTAAAGCAATAAATGCTCCATGTTCTCCACCGGCATTGAAGACATTATCAAGCATCATAGGATTGATATATGCCGCACAGCATACGCTGCACCATATCATTACCAGCATCAGGCAAAAGAACCATTTCAGGAGGTTCAGCTTATAGACACCAATCATCTTGAATGATACCATCATCATGAATATCGGTATCAGAATTGCCGGATAGCCAAAACAACGCGCTATAAGAAAATATGACGTGTAAGCTCCCCAGGAACCGCAAATATTTTGGAAGACACGTTGCTTGTTGACAAAATCGCCAGGCATGGGATGTTCCAACAAACTTTGGTCAGCATCAGCTGTTGAGAAATATGATATGAAACAAATAATCATTACGATTGACAAAATAAACAATGTAATGCCAACGGTGAAATTTGTTTTCTCGCCAGTGAAATTATTAAATCCAAGAGCAACCTTAAAAGAAGTCTTGCCGTTTTTCTTATTTTTTACTTTTGACATTATTTTGAAGATATTTTTACGATGTATGAGAAACCTGAAAGGATGGAAGTATAAACAATATTTATTATATCTTTAAACCCTATTTATCATAATCATCATTCTACTAAGAAGAGTAAATATCCGAGAAAAGCTTTGGTAATGGTGATTCTACGGATATCTGTTCATGAGAAACAGGGTGTTCAAATTCTATTTTACGTGCTAACAACGAAATGCTTCCGTCGGGATTGGAACGTTTTGCTCCGTATTTCAGATCGCCCTTGATTGGACAACCTATGTGAGCCAGCTGACATCTTATCTGATGATGTCGTCCTGTGTGCAGTTTCACTTCCAGCAGATGGTATTTTTTTCCTGATGCCAGAATTCTGTATTCCAGGATTGCTTCTTTTGAATTCGCTCTCTCTAAATCATACGCATTGCTTTTGTTCTGTTTTTCGTTACGTACAAGCCAATTACGCAGGAAATGAAAATTTCCGTCAGAATTTTCTTCTTGTGGCAAATTCTCTGTTATTACCCAATAAGTTTTATGTACTTCTTGGTTAGCAAACATTTTATTAAGCCTTGCCAGTGCCTTGGATGTTTTTGCAAAGACAACGATACCTTGGGCTGGTCTGTCAAGACGATGTACAACGCCAAGGAAGACATTTGATGGCTTATTATGAGCCACCTTTATCCATGCTTTCACTGTATCAGAGAGAGGGATATCGCCAGTCTTGTCTCCCTGTACGATTTCCCCGCTCTCCTTATATACAATGATAATATGGTTGTCTTCGTAAAGAACTTCCATTTCTATTTATCATAATTCTACATATTCATACCACCATCGGTCTGAATCACCTGACCTGATACGTAGCTGGACATGTCAGAAGCCAGGAAGAGGCATACATTTGCGATATCCTCAACCTTTCCGCCACGACGCAGTGGAATCTTCTTCATCCACTCTGCACGTACTTCCTCTGGCAACTGTGCTGTCATAGCTGTCTCAATAAATCCAGGTGCTACAGCATTAGCACGGATACCCTTAGGTCCGAGCTCCTGAGCAATAGACTTTGCAAGACCTATCATACCAGCCTTTGATGCTGAGTAGTTACACTGTCCGGCATTACCATGTACCCCCACAACAGATGACATATTGATGATAGAACCACCACGCTGACGTAACATTATAGGAGCGCAGGCATGAATGAAGTTGAATGCAGACTTAAGGTTTACGTTGAGTACTGCGTCCCACTGTGCCTCTGACATACGAAGCATCAGTCCGTCCTTTGTGATACCGGCATTGTTGACCAGTACGTCGATGCTGCCAAAGTCTTCCTTTATCTTTGCAACAACAGCCTCTGTCTCTGCAAAGTCAGCGGCATTTCCGGCATATCCCTTACACTTTACGCCAATAGCTTCGATTTCCTTACATGTTGCTTCGAGAGTAGCTGCCATATCATCGTTAAGAACCAAGTCTGTGATAGCGATGTTAGCACCTTCCTGAGCAAACTTCGTAGCAACGGCCTTGCCAATGCCACGTGCAGCACCTGTAATGAGGGCTGTTTTACCTGTGAGTAATCCCATAGTTTTTATACCTTTATTAATTTCAAATTAAAAATTATTCTTTATCAAAATCCTCTATTTTATCAAAGTCGTCGAAAGCATTTTCATCTTCCGCATTCTTTTCATTATCTGCGGCAGAATTCAACGTTTTCTTTCTGTTGATATCGTTAGAACGGCATAATGCACCATATACGAACTTTGCCACCAATGGGCGTGAGGAATCGAGTGTAAGTCCCCTACCCAACCGTCCGTAGATATACGGCACCTCAAGGCCTTTGATACAGTAGTGCGTTATATCTGCCACAATATCAATGTTTTCGATATCAAATTCTCCGCTTGCCTTTCCCTCGGCATATACCTTTCGGAACAATGCAATCTCGTCGGCATCAAACTTCTTGCGAACCTTCTCAACCATCCATATATTACGGAAGAATTCAGCACGTAGATTTCCGTTACGGACTACTGTTTCACGTATCTGTGTCAGATGGGTATATATTACCTCGATAATCTTCTCCTGAGGACGCATTTTCTTCTCGGCCACCTCATCCAGTTTATCAGACAGACGTTCCAGTTCTGATTCTATGACAGCGGCATATATCTCCTCCTTGCTGTTGAAATAGGTGTAGAGAGTACGTCTTCCCTTGCCAGAGGCAATGGCTATGTCGTTCATTGTGGTGCGCTCTACCCCATTTTTTGCGAACAGTTGTCGGGCTACATCTACGAGGACGTGTCGAGTCTTACTTATGCTCATTTGTTCATTGCCATTAAGAATTCATCATTATCGTGTGTACGTTGCATCAGATTATGGATTTCGTTCATTGCCTCTATGGCATTCATATCGGCAATATGTTTTCTCAAAATCCACATTCTGTTTCGTGTCATCTCATCCTGTAACAGGTCATCACGACGGGTGCTTGACTGCACAAGGTTTACAGCAGGATAGATACGCTTGTTTGCCAACTGACGGTCGAGCTGTAATTCTGAGTTACCGGTTCCCTTGAACTCCTCGAATATCACCTCATCCATCTTTGAACCTGTATCTGTCAATGCTGTTGCTATTATAGTCAGCGAACCACCATTCTCTATGTTACGTGCAGCACCAAAGAAGCGTTTTGGCTTCTGGAGGGCATTAGAGTCGACACCACCAGTAAGAATCTTTCCGGAAGCAGGTGCTACAGTGTTATAGGCACGTGCGAGACGTGTTATGGAATCAAGGAATATCACCACATCATGTCCACACTCTGTCAGACGCTTTGCCTTCTCAAGCACCAGACCTGCTATCTTTACGTGTCTGTCGGCTGGCTCATCAAAGGTAGATGCTATAACCTCCGCATTTACGGTACGTGCCATATCTGTTACCTCCTCAGGACGTTCGTCAATAAGCAGTATCATGATATATGCCTCTGGATGGTTTGCTGCGATAGCGTTGGCAATATCCTTCAGCAGTATTGTCTTACCGGTCTTTGGCTGTGCCACGATAAGGGAGCGTTGTCCCTTACCGATAGGTGCAAAGAGGTCAACAATACGGGTAGATATGTTTCTTGTCTTTGCATCGCTGGTGAGGTCAAACTTCTCTTCAGGGAAGAGTGGTGTCAGGTTCTCGAAAGAGATACGCTCACGTACCTCATGAGGATCACAACCGTTGATGGTCTTCACCGATGTCAGGATAAAGTACTTCTTGTTGCTCTTTGGTGGGCGTACGAAGCATTCTACCACATCACCTGTCTTCAGTGTATAGCGCTTTATCTGCTGTGCTGTGACATAGATGTCATCAGGAGAAGCGAGATAGTTATAATCGCTGGAACGCAGGAAGCCATATCCTTCCGATGTTATCTCCAGAACGCCACAGGCAGGAATAAGGTCCTTGAATTCAAAGTTGTTGCTGTTGGAATTAGCGTTGCCTTTACCTTCATAGTCATAGCTCTCGCCTGTCTGGGCATTATCGAACATATCATAATATGGTATGGCGCTATTATCTTCCACCGGAATATCCTGAACTATGATGAAATCTGTTCCATCACCCGGATCTCCTTCCCAGAATCCTAACTCATCCTGTGGATTAGCCATCATCTCAGCATCAGGCATCATTTCTGCTTCAACAGGTGCATACTCTGCTGCTTCTGATGCTTCCTCTGTTGCTTCTGCAGCCACAGGCTCCTCTGCCACTGGCAACTGCTGAGCAGGCTGTTCCTGCTCAGCAGTTTCCTTAGCAGCCTTCTCGCGTGCAGCAAGCTCTGCTTTGCTTGGTCTGCCACGTTTCTTCTTAGGAGCTTCAACAGCTGCTGCAGCCTCTATTACAGATGATTCGAACAAATCTTGTGTTTCTTCTTTTTTCTTTGCCATATTATTTTTTTATAACGGTTAACGGTTTATGGTTAACGGTTAAAACTTAATTATCAATTATCAATTGTCAATTTTGAATTACCTGCGGTGGTGAAACCGAGTCAGTCTTTGTGCTGTCTGCCGGTTCCGGAGCAGGAGTAGGTGGTGGCGGCGGAGTGGTATGCAGATGCAACAGTTTTATATTTCTTACAGAAACGAGCCTCAGTGTTGTTGTTGTCGGCTTTGTTGTTACTGCATCCAGATTTCGGCCAAGCATAAAGAAACCCTTTATATTCTTTATGTGTAACCTGTCTTTTTCGTTATTTAGTGTTACTATACCATGTCCGTCACGACTTATGTTTGTCATCATTGTGGAGATGCTGTCATTGCTGAATGTCACCACCATTATGATTGACAATGACTTGTATCCGTCCTGGAAGATGAATTTCGTATCACATTGCAATGACACATTATCACCATCCTGGAATGTGGAGTCGGGTGTTATGTCATACGACAATATATTATAAGGTGGTTGCTGCATCAGCAGGATGTCAGGACTACCCTTCCATACATTTGCCGTATCAGCCTCTTCTCCCTGCACTCCTTGCGACTTACCACCCAGGGCAATGACGTTTCTCTCTACCCTGTCGTTAATGTTTATATATATCCTGTGTAACTCGTCTGCATGCTGACAATAGTACGACATGGAATTGTCCCATTCCTGTTGTGTCAGTCCGTGTTTCTTCAACACGTTAGCACGCAGGGCCACGATGTCAGACTCTGTGGAATGAAATTCACGGGTCTCGTACAGTGCCTGTGCTATATGGAAATCGAAGAGTACATCTTCCATCTCTTTACTCGACAGCACACCATCGGGCAGTGATGGGGCACATGATGTCATCACCGACAACAGTGCTGCCACTATGCAAAGAGCAAGAGTATGAAACAGTCTCTTCATTTAGCGTTTTTATTTTCTCAGTTTCTCAATCTCCGGACGGCAGAACAGTATGAGCATCACTACCGCTACTGATATGCAGGCGTCTGCGAAATTGAATATCGGAGAGAAGAATATGAAAGTCTCCCCACCCCATAAAGGAAACCACTCGGGGTATGTTGTTACGATGAGTGGGAAATAGAACATATCCACTACCCTACCCTGCATGAACGGTGCTTCGTGAAAATATATCCCGTAGAACATACAGTCGATAAGGTTGCCTACTGCTCCTGCCAGTATCATAGAAAGACATATCAGCCATACAGTCCTGGCGTTACGGTATATCTCGCGTCCTAAATAATATATAATGTATAGGCTTGCGACCATTCGGAACAATGTCAGTGCATATTTCGGAATAAAGGTCATACCGAATGCCATACCATTGTTTTCGATGTATGATATAAAGAACCAGTCTGTTATGCGTATGCTCTCATGCAGACACATATTATTCTTGACCCACAGCTTTATGGCCTGGTCAATCAGGAGAAGCAGGGCAACGAAGAGTGTGTACAGGAGCCCTTTTCTTATGAGTATTACGTTCAATGGTTTCTCTTATTCTTCTCTTTTGATTCTACTGAGAGAGTAGCATGCGGTACCAGGCGCAGACGCTCCTTTGGAATCAGTTCGCCTGTCATACGGTCAATGCCGTACGTCTTGTTCTGTATGCGTACCAATGCCTGCTCCAGACCCTTTATGAACTTCTGCTGACGCTGTGCCAGGATGAGCAGCTCCTGCTTGTTCTGGGTTACAGCACCCTCTTCAAGGATTTTATATGTAGGAGAAGTGTCTGCTACATCATTTCCTTCATCATTACGTAATGCACGCATCATGTCTTGATAGTCTTTGTTCGCGCGCTCCAGTTTCTCATTGATGATCTGCTTGAATTCCTCAAGATCTTCATCGCTGTAACGTTTTTTAATTTCAGCCATAGTAATTATGATTGCTAATGGTTAATAAATATTATTAATTCTTTTTTATAAATATCTTTGCCTTGAATTCTCCAAAGTCCTGCTCAGAACCTTCACCGGCATCACCGATGACGAGGCTGTTGGCTAGCACCTGGGAAGCGATGTGTTCCTTGAAGGTATCGACAGCCTTCTTGAGGTCGTCGTTCTCTTCTATCACAACATCTATCCTGTCGGTAATCTCGAACTTGGAGTCCTTTCTCATAGCCTGAATGCGCTTGATGATAAGGCGTGCCATACCCTCATTCTTCAGTTCAGGAGTAATCTCGATGTCGAGAGCTACTGTTATGGTACCTTCCTGTGCTATGGTCCAGCCTGGGATGTCTTCTGAGATTATCTCAACATCTTCCTTTTCTATCGTGACATTCTCACCTGCTGCAACAAGGGCTACAGTGCCGTTGTTCTCCAGTTCTGCAATCTGTGCCTGTGTCATTGCCATAACAGCATTATTGACATCCTTCATCAATTTTCCGAACTTCTTACCCATAGTGCGGAAGTTACACTTCACCTTCTTCACGAGCTGTATTCCGGCACCATCTTCGATGAAGTTCAGTTCCTTCACATTTGTCTCAGCAAGTATTACAGACTTCATGCGTTCTATTGCAGCCTTTACACTTGGGTCGGTAACAGGAATAGAAATAGCCTGCAGAGCCTGTATTACAGGAATCTTCACCTTCTTACGCAGAGAGAGCACCATTGATGTCACCTGCATAGCCAGTTGCATAGCCTCTTCAAGGTCAGTATCGATATACTCTTCTGTTGCCTCTGGGAATTTTGCCAGATGAACAGAGAGTGAAGTATCCTTCTTTGTCACCTCATTAAGGCTCATAAACAGCTCGTCTGCATAGAATGGTGCCACAGGTGCCATAATGCGGGCGAGAGTGTTCAGACAGGTATAGAGTGTCTGGTATGCACTTCTCTTGTCTTCGCTGGCCTCATTACCCCAGAAGCGTTTCTTGTTAAGACGTATGTACCAGTTGGACAGTTTGTCGATAACAAAACTCTGTATCAGGCGTACAGCAGGTGTTACATCATAGTCTGCGAGATACTTGTCAACCTCCTTCACAAGAGAATTCAGTTCTGACAGCAGCCATCTGTCGAAGTCAGGACGCTTGCTGTATTCGATGTCTGCCTCTTTATACTCAAAGCCGTCAACGTTAGCATAGAGTGTAAAGAATGAGTATGCCTGATAAAGCTTGATAAAGAAGCTTGATGTCACCTCTTTCACGCCATCGAGGTCGAATGACAGGTTATCCCATGGAGAGGAGTTACTTGTCATATACCAGCGTACAGCGTCAGCACCATAGGTATTGATGCAGTCAAACGGATTGATGACATTTCCCAGACGCTTACTCATCTTGATGCCGTTCTTGTCGAGCACCAGACCGTTTGAGATGACATTCTTGAATGCTACAGAGTCGAATACCATAGTACCTATGGCATGCAGAGTGAAGAACCATCCGCGTGTCTGGTCCACACCCTCTGCAATGAAGTCTGCAGGGAATGCCTTACCATTATCTATCAGTTCCTTGTTCTCGAATGGATAGTGTATCTGTGCATAAGGCATAGCACCTGAGTCGAACCATACATCAATAAGGTCTGTCTCTCGGGTGAGGACGGTACCCTTGTCTGATACCAGTTTGATATAGTCAACATACGGGCGGTGGATATCTATCCTGTCATAGTTCTCCTTTGACATATCGCCAGGAACGAAGCCTTTATCCTTGAGGATATTTGTTTCCATTACGCCTGCCTTGACAGCCTTTTCTATTTCGTTATAGAGTTCTTCCAGTGAACCGATGCATATCTCTTCCTTTGTATCCTTATTGCGCCAGATTGGTAATGGAGTTCCCCAGTAACGTGAACGTGATAGGTTCCAGTCGTTGAGGTTTTCGAGCCACTTACCGAAACGTCCTGTTCCTGTTGACTGTGGATGCCAGTTGATAGTCTGGTTGAGGTCGAACATACGGTCCTTCTTTGCTGTAGAACGTATGAACCAAGAGTCAAGTGGATAGTAGAGCACAGGCTTGTCGGTACGCCAGCAGTGAGGATAGTTATGCACGTGCTTCTCAATCTTGAAAGCAGTCCCCTCTTCCTTCATTTCAAGGCACAGGATGACGTTAAGGTCCATATCCTTGTTGGCAGCCTTTTCGTCATATCCGTTGACATTATATTTTGGGTCGTATGCATTCTTTACGTATGCTCCTGAGTGCTTCCAGTATGACTCGTTGACACACAGATCCAGGAACTCTGGCTGTATGTCTTCTTTTACGAAGTATTTTCCCTGGAAGTCCACCATAGGACGTGTATCACCAGCCTTATCAACAATGAAGAGAGCAGGCACACCGGCATCTTTTGCCACCTTGGCATCATCAGCACCAAAGGTAGGAGCAATATGTACTATACCAGTACCGTCTTCTGTTGTTACATAGTCACCTGGTATCACGCGAAACGCCTTTGCACTCTCGTCTGTTATCTTTCCGCTTTCGTCCATGCTGCAAGGCTTTACCCAAGGCATCAGCTGCTGATACTTTGTGCCAACCAGATCCAGACCTTTTCCTCTCCACAGGATTTCAGGCTCCTTACCCTCTTCCTGTGTGAAGTATGCTCCCATACGGCTTTCTGCGATGATATAGATTGCCTCCTCATCGGTATATGGGTTGTTTCCTTTCAGGGCTACATAGTCAATCTTCGGACCCACACAGAGTGCTGTGTTTGAAGGCAGTGTCCAAGGTGTTGTGGTCCATGCGAGGATGTACAGTGGGAGTTGAGAGTTGAGAGTTGAGAGTTGAGAGTTGAGAGATGTCTTCTCTACCTTGAACTGTGCTGTCACAGTGGTGTCCTTCACATCCCTATAGCACCCTGGCTGATTGAGCTCATGAGAAGACAGTCCTGTTCCTGCAGCAGGAGAATATGGCTGTATGGTATATCCCTTGTAGAGCAGACCTTTATTATATAGCTGCTTGAGAAGATACCACAGAGTCTCTATATACTTTATATCATAGGTGATGTAAGGGTTTTCCAAATCAACCCAGTAGCCCATCTTGTTTGTCAGTTGTGTCCACTCATCTGTGTACATCATGACATTTTTACGGCAGGCGTCGTTATATTCGTCAACGCTGATTTTCTTGCCGATATCCTCCTTTGTGATGCCGAGGCTCTTCTCCACGCTCAGCTCCACAGGCAGTCCGTGAGTATCCCATCCGGCCTTACGCTTTACCTGATAACCCTTCATGGTCTTATATCTCAGGAACACATCCTTGATGGTACGACCCATAACGTGGTGTATCCCGGGATGTCCGTTTGCTGATGGAGGTCCCTCAAAGAAGATAAAAGGCTTGCAACCTTCTTTTTCATCTATACTCTTATGGAAGATATCATTCTTCTCCCATTCTGCAAGAACCCTTGCATTAGTCTCTGCAAGATTTAATGTTTTATATTCCTTAAATTTTGTCATTTACTTTTTTATATATTGAAAATTGAATATTTTCTTTAACCTTTAACCGTTAACCTTTAACCGTTAACCTTTAACCGTTAACCTTTAACCGTTAACCTTTACATCACTCCATCCTCATTGTCTTTGCCGGCCTTACTGTTCCAATGAAGAAACTTGGTATCACCAATACTGCCGTTGTTATGACGAGTGTCACGATATTCAGCAGTGCTATTATGATCCAGTTCAGCTCCACTGGTGCCTCCCTGACATAGTATGCTGTCGGATCCAGCTTTACTATTCCGAAATGCTGTTGCAGCAGGCATATTCCGATGCCTATCACATTTCCCCAGAACATTCCTTTTATCACGATGCTCAGGGCGAGCCATCTGAATGTCTTCCTTATCAGACTGTTACGTGCTCCCAGAGCCTTCAGCAGTCCTATGGTAGCAGTGCGTTCCAGAATGATGATGAGCAGGCCGCTGACTATTGTGAATCCAGCCACACATATCATGAGTATGAGGATTATCCACACATTGAGGTCGAGCAGGTCGAGCCATGCGAAGGTCTGCGGACTCATATCATATACTGTGCACGATGAGAGGGTGTGCATCTGTGAGTCATAGGTGTGGTCTATCTTACTCCTCACTCTTGCGGATATCACATCCAGGCTGTCGAAGTTTGTCACCTGCATCTCACATCCCGTTACCTGTAGGATATCCTGTGTCATACGCCATCCGTTCAGTTTGCTGACGGTATACAGGTCTGTATAGCATACCACATCGTCATAGCGTGAGAAATTGGTCTGGTATATTCCCGTGATAGTGAAAGGCCTTGCCCTAACGTCATCATCACTGAGGAAGTATGCATATACTTTGTTTCCGACCTTCAGTCTCAGTTTGTCTGCCATATTCTTTGATATGAGCAGCTGCTGAGTGCTTTTGTACATGCTCAGCTGTGGTATCTTTCCTGCTACCAGATTTGATGCCATAAAGGTGGTGTCATAGTCTTCTCCTACTCCTTTGAACATCACTCCCAGGAAATCATCGTTTGTCTTCAGTACTCCTTGTTTCTGCGAATACCGCTGTACTCGCTTCACTCCCTCAATCTCCTTCAGACGACCTATCAGTTTCTCGTCTGCTGTGACAGGATTTGACTGGTCCAGAGTCTGCAGTGTCATATAGTTCGACACCACGATGTCAGAACTGAACCCCACCACCTTGTCACGAATGGTATGTTTGAATCCTATCACCACACTGACGCTGATTATCATCACTGCGATGCCCAGCGCCACACCCAGCATCGCTATCGGAGCCTTGGGCCTGAAATGCCGTGCTATGTAAAAGGATACATTCAATTCTTAACTCTTAACTCTTAATTCTTACATCTTACATCTTACATCTGACATCTTACATCTGACCTCTAATCATTCACCCTCCCCGGATACGTCTCCAGCGCCTTTCTCAGCACTACCAAAGCCCTTTCCAGATCTTCTTTCTTTAATACGTACGCTATACGCACCTGATTCACTCCTGCCCCTGGTGTGGTATAGAAACCTGCTCCTGGAGCCATCATAACCGTTTCTCCTTCGTAGTCGAATTCCTCAAGGCACCATCTGCAGAACTTCTCCGCATCATCCACAGGCAGCTGTGCCATAGTGTAGAATGCACCCATCGGAATTGGAGAATATACTCCTGGTATGCGGTTGAGGCCGTCGATGAGCACCTTTCTGCGTTCTACATATTCGTCATACACGTCGCGATAGTACTCTTCTGGAGCATCGAGAGATGCCTCTGCCACTATCTGTCCTATCAATGGCGGACTCAGACGGGCCTGACAGAACTTCATCACAGCCTTGCGTATCTCCTCATTCTTTGTTATCAGACATCCTATACGTATTCCGCACTCGCTGTAACGCTTTGAAACAGAGTCGATGAGAACAGTATTCTTCTCTATGCCTTCAAGATGGAAGACAGAGATATAAGGGCTGCCGGTATAGATATACTCACGATACACCTCGTCAGAGAACAGATACAGGTCGTACTTCTTTACGAGGTCACGAATCTGGTTCATCTCCCTGCGGGTATATAGATATCCTGTCGGGTTGTTAGGGTTACATATCATTATAGCCCTTGTGCGTGAGTTGATAAGTTCCTCAAACTGCTCCACTTTTGGCAGAGAGAATCCCTCGTCGATAGTTGTCGCTATTGTGCGAATCTTTGCACCTGCACTGATAGCGAATGCTATGTAGTTAGCATATGCAGGTTCTGGTACTATTATCTCGTCACCTGGATTCAGACACGCCATGAAGGCAAACAGTATAGCCTCAGAGCCACCGCTGGTGATAATGATATCGTCTGGTGTTACATTGATGTTGTATTTGTCATAATATCCCACCAGTTTTTCTCTCAGCGACTGATAACCCTGTGATGGGCTGTATTCCAGAATGTTTCTGTCCACATTCTTCAATGCGTCGAGTCCCACCTGTGGTGTTGGCAAGTCAGGCTGTCCTATATTGAGATGATACACCTTTGTGCCACGCTTCTTTGCTGCGGCAGCAAGGGGTACGAGTTTACGTATTGGTGACTCTGGCATTTCAACGCCACGTTTTGAAATAATAGGCATATAATTGAATCTTGAAACTTGAAACTTGAATCTTGAAACTTGAATCTTGAAACTTGAATCTTGAAACTTGAAACTAGAAACTAGAAACTTGAAACAAAAAAAGAGGGCCGCACCAGTGATGTGATGAAAACTCCGAGTTTTGTGTTTAGAGGGCTCTCCGCTTTTGTAATCCACCGGCTCTTCAGCTAAGACTTACGTCCATGTGGCCCGCCATAGGCAAGAGAAACTGTCTCTGAGTTTCGATTATTTGATGAGTATCCCTATCGAACCGATACGACCCCTATATAAATTTTGCGTGCAATGCTGCGATTAAGCGAGTACAGAATGATGCTTGCATCAATTATGTCGAGCGTGAGCAGTATCGCGTTAGATTTTTTAATTGCGTGCAAAGTTACGAAAAAGTGAGCAAAATACCAAACAAAAATAAAAAAAAATCATTTTTGCTTGTATTTTCGAGCGTAAGTACCTTCGACCGTCAGGTCAAAGTTACAAAAAGTTATATCTTTGTCCCTGATAATGGGAATACAGGTGACATATCGTAGGACGAGGCGATTGACAATGAGGATTGTCAAGGACGGTGAGGTACACGTCTCTGCACCTTTAGGAATGCCAAAGGCAAGGATAGAAGAGTTTATCGGGAAGAACCGCGAATGGATAGTTCAGGCTCGTGAAAAGGCCCTCAAACGACAGCAAGCCAGACAGTCCTTCTATGACCAGCTGCCCCTGAATACTGCTGCCCAGAAACGGGAGGCAAAAAATCGCCTGCAAACCCTTGTGGTTCCTATGGTGGAGCACCATTGCGAGGTGATGGGACTGAAACGTCCTGAGATACGTTACAGAGCAATGACATCACGTTGGGGAACGTGTAAGACAAGAGAGGACATAGTTTGTTTTTCTTTATATCTATTATTGGTTCCTGAATGGTGTGTGGAACATGTTGTTGTACACGAATTATGTCATCTGCTGGAACCGAGTCACAATGCCCGCTTTCATGCACTCATGGACCGCTTTTTCCCACAATGGAGAGAAGCAAGAAAAGGGTTAGTTGTTAGTGGTTAGTGGTTAGTGGTTAGTGGTTAGTGATTAGTTGTTAGTTGTTAGTTGTTAGTTGTTAATTGTTAATTGTTAATTGTTAGTTGTTAGTGTTTATTTTCGGTAACTGCCAACTATATTTCACAGCAAGACATCTTACCACAATAACTGTTGCCATACAACCGATTTTCTGGACCGCTGGGCTGCAGGAACATAAGGCAAGCAAGAAATACGCTATTCCACCAAAGATACACGCAAGAGCATATATCTCTTTCCTGAATATCAATGGCGTCTCACTGATGCATATATCCCTTATTACACCGCCACCGGCACCAGTTACCGTTCCTATTATTATCGCTATGATAGGTGAGCATCCACTAGCCAACGCCTTTGTCAGACCAATAAGAGTAAAAATACCAAGTCCTATTGTATCAAACAAGAATATAGTGCCAGCTATCTTATTGATAAGTCCATGACAGAAATAAAAGAACACCAGTGACAGCAGCACCACCAACAGTGGAGTTAAATCGTAAAACCAGAAAGGTCTTTCACATAAAAGCAGATCCCTTATTGTTCCACCACCCACAGCAGTCGCCAATCCAACAGTATATAAACCAAATAAATCAAATTGCTTTATAGCAGCCAACCTGATTCCACTTATCGCAAAAGCAATCGTTCCTATAATCTCTATCCAAAACATTTTTTATATCGCTAACCTATAACCTCTCACCTCTTAATTGACTTCGTCGATACCCTTCGCTTCTCCCAAAGTTCTATGAACTCCCCGCAGGGGCAACTTCGCTCAGAACTTTCAGGTCACATCGAAGTGCATTCTTAACTCTTAACTCTTAATTCTTAACTCTTAATTCTTACATCTTACATCTTACATCTTACATCTGACATCTGACATCTTACATCTGACATCTTACATCTGACATCTTACATCTTACATCTCACATCTTACATCATACTACATGAAATATGCCAAGTAAGCAGGCAAATACTTCACCGCATCCTCTCGGACATAATCCTTTGTATAAATGAGGTATCGCTCATTGGTGATACGCGATGAGAATTTCTTGCAAAAGGCGTCAAGGGAAGCATGCGTCTTATAGGAAGAGGACTTTACTTCAATAGGTAGGATTTTGGTTCCACGAGACAACAGAAAATCTACTTCGTAATTGTGTTTTCCGCTTTTCGTAGGCCAAGAATGATAAAAGAGTTTGTTGCCGGAAGCTGTGAGCATCTGAGCAACGATGTTCTCATACAAATATCCAAGATTGGTGGCAAGTTTGTCGCTGAGGAGTCTATTATAGATGATGTTTTCCGTAAACGCCTTGTCACGGAATGCCAACGTGACAAAGAGGCCTGTATCACCAACAAACATCTTGTATTGTTCCAAGTCTTCCGTACTCCCAAGACCAACATTTGGGTCATCGCAGTGATGAGAGATGTTCACTGTCTTGGACTTCTCCATTTCTGAAATAATCTCCGTAAAGTCTTCTATTCTGGCTTTGGAAATAACACTGGAAATCTGATAGCGAGAAGCATTACTGTTCAATTGGGCTGGAATGGCGGCGAAGATACGTGCTGCTTTTCCAGATGGGTCGATTTTCCCGAAATCCTCGTCATACAAATCCAGAATGAGCCTTTTGGCACGATCCACCATTTCGAAGTTGTTTGTTTCCAAATAGGCATCTACTGCCTGAGGCATTCCTCCTACAAGCATGTAGAGACGGAAGTCACGCATGAGTTTGCGATGGGCTTCTTTCAAGGGTTGCGGGTGTTCCCAGATGCTACGAAGTAGTGGGATTGTTGCCGTATCACCCATAGCCCAGCGGAATTCTTCATAATCCATTGGAAACATACTGATGCGCTCTTCTTCGCTGGGAATGAGAATATGCTCAGTATTCTTGCGAATAGATATCAGTGAGCCAGTTTCGACGTAATCGTAACGATGGTCTTCCACGAACGACTTTATGGCTTGTCGGGCAAGAGGTTGGAATTGCACTTCATCAAAGATGATGAGAGACTTGCGTTCAACTAATTTTACGCCATATACCAGTTGAAGTCTCAGAAAAATGTAATTGAGGTCAGACACATCATTGAAGAGGTCCTTCACTTCCTGTGAGCACTTGGTAAAGTCTATAAGGATAAATGACTCGTACTCGTTTTGAGCAAAGGTCTTGACAATCGTAGACTTGCCGATACGACGGGCGCCTTCTATGAGAAGTGCGCTGTTTCCATTGCTCTCCTGCTTCCACTTGAGCAGGCGGTCGTAAATTTTACGCTTGAAAAGTCTCTTAGGTTCCATAACTTGCTATTTTTCTGTGCAAAAATAGTAATTTATTTCCTTTCCTCAAAATTTTTTCGGCAGAAAAACGCAAAATTCTCAAAATTTATTTTGCTTATTTCCGCAAAATTCTCAAATTCTTCGCCAGTTTCCGTTATCACCTATAACCTCTAACCTGTCACCTCTGAAAAAATGTGTCCTATATTTCAGAAGCACAATTCGTGATTCTCGTCGTAGGCATAGTCGTAACAACAGTTCAGTATCTCGTTGTAGTCGTGGCAACGCTCCAGGTCAGCAAGAGCCTCTTTCAGAAACCCTTTGGCAGTTATCTGACGCTTCGTCACAGGCTTAAGCAGAGTATAGGTCTTCAGACGATAATAGTCACTATATTTATCCTTCTCGTCATAGTCTTTAGGCACCTTCTTCAGAGCCTCATCCCAAGGCAAGGTAAAGTCCTTACATTTCTCAAGCGCCTCGTTGAAGTGCTCCCCTTCGAGCATTATCTCCTCTCTTACGCTTTTCACTACCACCTTCTCAGGGTTATATAGTCCTGCAGCAAGGAAATAAGTGTTTGTGTCAGGTTCTATGTGGATGTAGTAGCCAGCCATACCCGATTTCTTGCCCTTAGGGCATACATACACCCCCATCCACGTCTTATAGGGCCTTTTGTCTTGTGTGAATCGCAGGTCACGATATATTCGGTAAGTGATGTCGCGAAGCTGCAGACCATGCACCCTTGGGTCAAACAGCTCCACCCCTCGCATAAAATCCATTGCAAATCCGTCAAAGACCTTTTTAGCCGCCTGATACTCCTCTTTGTGGGCATCAAACCACTCCTTATTATTGTTTTTAGCCAGTTGTTGCAGAAAATCTATCAACGTTTTCATATCTTGCCAAAATTGTTATAAATTAAATATCTATTCTATCCATTCTTACTTCTTCCCTCAGCCTTCATCCATCATCCATTGACTTCGTCGATACTCCCAAGACTCCCAGTTCTGACTCCGCTCCATTGACTTCGTCGATACTCTTGACAACATCTTTAAGCCTAATGCCTCCCCGCAGGGGCAACTTCGGCAAGGCTTAATATCGCTATCTACGCGCATTCCCACAGGGGTTACTCTTGCGCGTCATCACTGGTCGCTTTGCGTGCATTCATCCATCTTACATCAGACATCAGCCATCTTCCCTCTTCCCTCTTCCTTCTTACATCTTACATCTCACATCTTACATCTCACATCTCACATCTTACATCATCCCTCAGCCATCTTATCTCGTTATCTTACGAAGTTTTTCTTCATCCCCTCCATCAGGTCGTCAGAAGAGAACAATGTAAACACATGATTACATATGCCCACAGAGAGCGTCTTGGGGCCATCTGATGAATTCACCTGTCCTATGCTGACGATGACATAGTTCTTCACCATAAGCTGTTGTTCTATCACCCCTTTTGCGAGTCCTCCCACAAAGGAGGAAGCCACTATTTTAAGTCCCTCTTCAAAGTCATTCTTCTCACCATCCTCTGGGGATGAAGAATACTCATTCATTTTGTTGTCAATAAGCGTAATGAGCTCATTATTTATGGCCTCAATATGACTCTCCTTGTCAGGACAAGTCATCACCAATGTTGCCAACACAACAACAATAATAAGTAGTGAAATAAGTTTCTTCATAGTTATATTTGTTTTTAGTTTTAGTTTTCGTTATCGTTTTCGTTTTGGTTACTGAGCTCATCAAAGTCCTCTTCTGCAGCCATCATTGACTCTTCTTCTGGCAGCTCATAATGCATCACGCTGTGATCTTGCAGAAATATCCTGTTCAAGGTATATCCGAGCGACTCCAATGTCTTCTCCCTCACCTTCGGCCTCAGCTCACACTCCCATATCGTGATGCGATGCCATCCCATTGCCGCCAGCTGCTTCTGCACCTCAACGTCTCGCTCCTTATTCCTGCGAATCTTATCAACCCAAAACTCAGTATTCGACTTCGGAATCTTACAGCACTCCGAACTCTCCACTTTCCACTTTATACTTTCTACTGACTCTCGCTCGGCTTGTCCGCTTGCACCAAGGGTTTGTACGCCCGACTGCAAGAAACTCTCAACACTAAACTCTAAACTCTCACTTGGTGTCTCCGCCACGTTATGACCATGCCAGAAGCATCCGTTTACGAATATGCACGTTCTGTATTTCAGGAGTACTATGTCAGGTTTGCCTGGTAGTCTCTTATGATTCAGACGGTATCTGAATCCGTTACCCCACAACCATTTCCTTACCACCATTTCAGGCTTTGTATCCTTCCCATGAATGGCAGCCATATTATAATGCCGTTGTTGTGGAGAGAGACGGTCAGACATTTGCTTATTATTTATTCATTATTTTAATGATAGGTACAGTTTTTTGACCCAGAGTTGCATTATACTGAAATAATCCGATTTGCCTTGCAACCATGCCTTTCGGTACTTTCACTATCTCATCGTCATAATAATACTTTCCCTCATCATTTGTCAACTTATATACAGCTCCACCATAGAGGCCCGCACAATCCTTTGCTTCTCCATGTGCTAATGCTGTTTCTTTATCAATAACTTGGAACACTCTAAAAGACTTTACGTCTATCACATCACCAGGGGTTTCAAACATTGTTGTATTTTTGTCCTCTTCCTGTTCTTTCACGAGTTTTATTCCGACGAAAGCGACAATCGCAATTGTTAGAATTGCTCCAACTACTACTCCACCAATAAAATAAATCCAATTCTTCTTCATAGTTATATGGTTTTAGTCTATTACCTCTAGAATTTTATGAGCTATAGCCTTTGCCATCAATGGAGGCACAGCGTTACCAACCATCGTATACTGCGGTGTCTCAGATTTACGTTTGTCCCCGCCTGTTGTTCTCTTTCCCTGAAATACGAAGGAATCATCAAAGGATTGCAAACGTGCCATCTCTCTCACCGTTGGTGCACGATGGCTGTGGTAATGAATGAAATCATCTGGTAGAGTAACAACTGTAGGTGATTGGCCGTCTGGCTTCAGTACTGTATAGTTACGCTTATCGGAGTTGAGCCCCATATCCGACAGCTGATTTTTTACTTCATCTGTATAATCACCAGCCTCAGCAATGACAGACAAGCGGTTGAGAACCTCTTCACTCTGCTTACTTGTCTGATGATTGAAGAGGTGAGCATGTTCAATAATCTCGTTTTCAAGATTATCAAGACTCCTCACATAGAAAGGCTCTTTGACAGTAAAACGGTGTCCAAGTCGTCCTTGTCTTGACCACTCAGAATAGGTCTCACCGTTTTCATCTGGTCTTCCGTCAATATTTCTAGTAACATCCAAAGCTGCGAATTTGTCAATGTCAGGTACTTCTGAATAGTCATTCGCAGATTCACCATTATTCAAGAAGTCCAAGTCGTGCAAAGCCTCATAAACAGTAACTTTGTTTTCCTCAGTTGTGGCAGGAATCTCCGTTATCATCGGCTGGTCTTTACGGCATCCAATGAATATAACCCTTTCACGATTCTGAGGTACTCCATAGTCAGATGAATTCAGTATTAGCGGCTTCTTAATTCGATATAGGTGTATCTCATTCATTATCTGCTCATAGTCTTTCAGCGAATTGTCATCCTCTGCATATTTCCGCAATTCTCCAAAGACTTCTTCCAGAGTCAACGTATAGAGATTAACCAACAGTTTGAACCTTTCCACTATTTCTGGCTGAGCCTTAAATTCCTCCACCCAATAAAGATGTCTGTTTATGGTTTCTACCAAATCATCATCGCTTATTGCATATAGAAACTTATTGAATTTGTCAACTAATTGGTCATTGTCAACATCTGCCTCTGCCTTTAGATGCAGTATAGAATTCATCAACTTCTGTCGCTCTGAAGAAAGCTTAAGCAAAGACAGCGCATGGCGTATCGTTGTGATATGCTTATTGCTTTTGCTAACTTTAAGCGTAACAGGCTTTGTCAGTTGCTTATAAACCGATTCAACTATTTGGAAATACTTGTCTATGAAAAAGTCTTCTTCTCCATCCTCAACGGCCTCTATTCTTATCTTGTTAATAAAGCATTGACGAACGGAATCGTTGGCCGTTCTGCTTAAAACTCCATTGAAATAGGCGAGCATATTGTCCACCTGATTCTCGTCAATAATAGAACGGATTTCATTCATTACTGCCGTTTTGAACTTACCCTTGTCTTTCGTCAGGATACCCTTCACATTTTCCATCACAAAATATTTGGGACGGAGCTTGCGGATAACTTTCAGATAGTGGATAAAGAGATTATCGCGTTTGTCAAATTTCCTTCTTCTGCCAGACAAGCTAAACGACTGGCAACTTGGGCCACCCGTTACAACATCTATATTCTGGTCACCTATCTCCTTCTCGAGGCGTGCCAAAAAATCATCTGACATAATATCTTCTGTAATGAACGCAGTATCTAACCCCAATTGGCGATTATATCTCACTTTATGGGTCAGTTCGCAGTTACTATTGATGTCACTTGCCAGAACAAATTCGAAATATTTATCGTTTGTATATGCTTGCAAAAAACCCTCGCTAATGCCACCAGCACCAGCGAAAAGGTCAATGAATTTTATCGGAGTCTTTCCTTGTTTAAATTCTTCTATTTCTGCCATATATTATCTTCTCTTATGCTTCTTGCTCTTTTTATGCTTCTTCTTTTTCTTAGGAGCGATACCTGCTGCTGCCATTGCCTCGTCACGCTCCTTCTTCTCTTTCTTTCTGTCGCCCTGACTCTTAATGATGTCTCTACTTGCAACCAGAAAATCATAGAAGTCTTGGCTCGTATATGCAGATGCCTCTATTACGCCTGCCAGCTTGTTTACTAACTGAACTACGCCCTTGGGCGCTGTAATACGATATTCGAAATATTTATCAAAGACGGTATCTTCGCCACGATCTTTCTTGTCCATTTCTTCTATGCAGAAACGAAGTACACCCTTTAAAGCCTCTGGATTTCTAAACACAGTAGCAGAAGGCATGATGCCTCTATTACGCAAGTTCTGCTCTCTGAAAAGGAACTTGGTATAAGTGTAGTCAAATGACCCGTCTTCGTTAGTTTGTACAGTATTCTTGAAAGACCAATATAGGCCCTCCAGCCAATTTCTGTTTTGCTTGTAGAACCAGTGTTCTGCAATGTAGTTAGGGTCACAATCCTGTTCGTCAACTTTATTCCAACGTCTTCTCATGTAATCATACAAGTCAACGTGAGAAAGATATTGCCAGAAATGACTTTGAGCTGCTTGCATTGGAGTGAGATCTTTGAATGCCTCGAAGAGAATCTTTCCGGCTTCAAAGTCATCAGCAGAAGTTTTAGAATCAGCGTATGCAAGCATACCAGACAAATCTGGTTGCTCCAAATCGGTTTCGTATAATCCATCATGTTCCTCTGCTTCTTCTCGCCACTTAAATGCGGGATCGAGATAATGGGTGAGATTATCTTGAACGTGATTTCTTAATACCTCGGCAAATTCTGGGGTAAAGATTGTCTGCTTCATGAATTTGATTCTTTTGGTTCGATTTTTTCTTTTACTTCCTCTAATGCGCTAAGCATAACATCAGGCAAAATTTTGTCGACTATTTGTAGGACATCACAAATTGAATAGTCATATCCTTCTAGCTCAGTCAATTCGTCTTCAGAAACCATTTGCTTTATAAATTGCGTTAGATAGAAAATCCAATCCTTTTTATCGTCATCATAGCATGTGCGCAACTTGTAAACAGCTTCAATAAGCGCATTCCTTACCAACATTGCCTCGAATACATTGGGGCATTGGTTTAGAACCAATTTTCCTGCATTCTCATAGGAATACGGCAATTGTATTAAGATAATGTCATCAATGACATTGGTGACCTTCTGAACATTTGCGTATTCGTACTTCACAAACTTGCTCAGGTTAGCCATATCATCGCTAGGCGTTAATGACACGTTGAATTTATCCACCATAGCAATCATGGCACCTTTCTGGTAATCTACGACACCCTCATAAAAGTCATCCACGTCAAGATAATTGCAACTATCGATGTTCTCTGTGGCAACTATTTCAATCTTAACGGAAAATCTTTTGTTCACTTTCGAACAGGGTATTTTGACTGTGAAGCAGGATTCTTCTCTTTTTTCTATCTGGGTATAGTAAGTCGACGAACATTGTATGATACATAGATATGTAGCAAGTTTTTCTGTAATAAGCCTATCTACGCCTTCATTATGAGTCGTTACCTCATACTCCAAGATGAAAACATCTTCATTAGTATCCTTTTGCAATCCCACTCTATGCCCAGCGGGATCATCTCCTTTGTAATTATCTGGTAAGCCCCAGATGGGGTATGGGTATGTCGCAGTTGTTTTAATGTCCATATACCTTGATGTTTAAACTATATAATGTGACGTTCTCCTGTGGGGTAAACTTAATAACATTAGGGACGTCGGCTTTCAAATCAAATCCAAAGATCTCATTTGAGACACCAGACCTTATTTGGCAACCGGCAGAAACATTTTTCAAATCAAGTGGGAATAATCCCTCGTCTGCCTGTATATCAAGGACAAGCCTACAATCATAATAGTCTTTTGGAACTCTTATCTCGAGTTTGCAGGCAAAATCTTCATTATGAAGTGGCTTAAGACGTTTATTGCGCCCATCCAACTTAATTTCCCTCTCACGTTCTACGTTGGGATTCTCAGCCTCACCAGTACCATAATCTTCACCATCGTCACCTTCTACGTAAGTTGGGTCTTTCTTAGGCGGCTCTGGTTTTGGGGGATCAGGCGTAGGAGGATCAGGACGTGGAACAGGATCTGTCTTAGGTTCAACATCTGTAATGGTACCTTTTTTCTTCTTTTTCTTTCTTCCCTTAATTTCTTCAAAGATAGTAAATGAGCCAGATTTTGAAATCTGATTCTTCTCCTTTTCAATCACATTGGTAGTCGGCCAGATATTATCTTCTTCATTTTCTTCACTTCGACTTCCAAACTTACCAATTCTTCGCTTCTTTAGTGACTTTATCTCAAGCTGCTTATCATGCTCTTCAGGGAAGAGAACTTTTATGCACTCTTTTTGGAATAAGTCAAGCTCTCGAAGTGCCTTTCTTGCATTTCTCTTATCTTCATCGCTCATGTCTTTCAACTCTTTCACATCCCATTTGTCGTGCCTCACATCTTCTAGCATTCGCAGATATTTAGCACCTTCTCCATCACACACCATAATACCATAGAAACCCTTAGAAGAGTTGTATTTCCTAACTTCCACGGTCATCAATTTATTGCGCATGAAGATAATCTTATCCAAAGATCTAGCGGCAGTGATCTCATCGCTTTTCCATATTTGCAAGGTAGCATGTCCTAAAGTGGGAAACTGACCTGGGAAATCGTCGGTTGTGAAAAGCACATGATTATCGTCACCACCATCGCACATAGCAATCTCAAAAAGATATGGACGTGGATTGAAGTTTATTTCTGGACGATTGCTCCTGTCCATATCTATATTGGTATAATCAGGTTCAGGGAAATATTCAAGCATCTTCTCGCCAACATTTGCTTTGGTAAACTCTTCTCCACAAATAATGACATCTAATAACTCCATGTATATCGCATAGAAGAAACCGCGAAGAAGCTCTTTTTTCATTATTATAATGTCCTCTTCGTTTTCTTCCATACCCAAAACAAATGCATCGGTTCCAGATTGCTCTCGCCTAAAAATTACAGGTATATCTTCTCCAGAGTTAGGCGAACCTCCCTTATTATAAAATGCATCTGCTTCGAAGAGGACTTCTTCGCCATCCTCATTTTTATATTTATGAGTACACAATCTAACAACGCCTTCTCCAAATGTGTGTCCACTATCATCAACCTTTGTTGAATAATAAACAGCATTGAAAGGCGAATTAACAAAACCTACAGTTTTTCCCTGTCCATGACTGCCGCCAGCAAAACCTCCATCAGGCTTGTAACTGGACGACGAACAATGTACACACGAATCAAAAGCTGATGGCACATCGTCATCATCGATATAATTCATGCCAGTCGTGTTATAGTCAGACACTTTCAAATAGCCGATGGTGCTATTCTTACGCGAATTCAAGAATTCATATTTGCTTTTGTAAATATCCTTAGCCCCTGGCAAAATTTGACTTCTTTTGCTACATGCTTTTAATCTCCCTATTAACGACTGTATCAAATTAGGGTAATCTGAGCACATCATTTTCCCATAAGAAAATGTAACAAGAACCTTTTTCTTCTTGTTTTCGTCTTCTTTCTGGGCAGCGTCAATAGAATTCTGGATGTATTCACGTACAAGACAACGAACTTCATTGTCCTTGAAAAGGTCAAACGACGAGTCCTCGCGATCTCGTTTCATTGTACCTTTGGGCTTCTGCACAAAGTTCCACTTACAGCCGAGATCCTTATCTCCTTTTGTTGTTGGCAGATCATTTTCAATCTGACTAAACAAATCCAAAGTCTCCATAGGCAATTATTTATTAAATGTAAAACCTGATTTTCCATTGCTTTTACTAAGTTCGCTTGAATAAACAGACTTAGCGTCTTTGAGGGCTTTGGTAATTTCCTCAAACATATGGTTTACATCTTCCTCGTCATACTCGTAGTTTCTACGGTTTGAGCAGTTTTGCAGAAGAT
>ERZ842401.130-NODE-130-length-96550-cov-8.255101_pt1 | contig 96550 bp, 98 predicted proteins | sample MGYA00521270_ERZ842401 | MGnify/ENA primary metagenome ERZ842401 (study PRJEB31892, sample SAMEA3878208) | bioreactor metagenome | biome: Moose rumen | place: Sweden | collected 2011-10 | study: EMG produced TPA metagenomics assembly of the PRJEB12797 data set... | reverse complement strand
CTTCCGAAAGGAGGTGATTGTATGCGTCGTATTGTCAAGATTGTTATCCGCGTGATTGTTATCGCCGGTGTCATTCTTCTCGTACTCAGCAGTAAAGCCGCCTAAGCTCCCAAGACTCAAGCGGCTCTAGCTAAAATCCTCTATTAATATCAACCAAGTGAGTAACCGTCTATCAGGTACTAAAGGAACGCTCCGCCATTTGACGGGGTGTTTTCTTTTTGTATTATAGAATTTTAAAGCTCCAATGTCAATTTAAAAAATTTCTGTACAAATAAAAATTTCTATGGTAAAATCTGCGCGGTGCCTGAAGACAGGCGGTTGCGTCACCTTCCGAAAGGAGGTGATTGTATGCGTCGTATTGTCAAGATTGTTATCCGCGTGATTGTCATCACCGGAGTTATCTTGCTTGCATTAAGCAAAACAGCCGCCTAAGCTCGGCAAAGCTACAAGCGGCTAAATTCTATATCTTCCAACTCATTTAATCAGTGAGCAATCGTCTGTAGGGTACTAAGGAAATGCTCCGTCATTTGACGGGGTATTTTCTTTTTGTATTATAAATTTTTAAAGCTCCAATGTCAATTTATTTAAGATAATTTTCAAAATTTGTAAATTCTAAATTCAGCGCGTCGGCAACTGCCTTATTTGTAAGTTTGCCGTCAATCGTATTTAAACCTTTGGCAAGTCCCGCGTCATTTTTACAGGCAAGTTTCCAGCCGTCATTTGCAATTTTCAGCGCGTAAGGTAAAGTTGCATTTGTTAAAGCAAGCGTCGAAGTTCTTGCAACCGCGCCGGGAATATTTGCAACAGAATAATGAATTACGCCAAACTTTTCAAAAGTTGGGTTATCGTGCGTCGTAACTTTATCGCAAGTTTCAACGCTTCCGCCTTGATCTATTGCCACATCAACAATAACCGAACCGCGTTTCATTTCGCTAACCATTTTTTCTGTAACAAGTTTTGGAGTCTTCGCACCTGGAATTAAAACCGCGCCAACAAGTAAATCTGCCTGTTTCGTCCATTCAGAAATATTGTAACTGTTTGAAATAACCGTGCAAATTCTGCCGCCAAAAATATCATCCAAATATCTAAGTCTATCAATCGACAAATCAATAACCGTGACGCGTGCGCCCATTCCAACTGCCATTTTTGCCGCGTTCGTTCCAACAATTCCGCCGCCAACAATTACAACTTGTCCCGATGCAACGCCGCTGACGCCGCCAAGTAAAACGCCGCGCCCGCCATAACGACTTTCAAGAAAATGTGCGCCAATTTGAATTGACATTCTGCCCGCAATTTCACTCATTGGAGCTAAAAGCGGTAAACTTTTGCCATCACGTCCTACAACTGTTTCGTAGGCAATACCCGTAACTTTCTTGTCAAGCAACGCCTTTGTAAGTTTCGGCTCCGGCGCAAGGTGCAAATACGTAAATAAAATTTGTCCTTCGTGAAAAAGTTCGTATTCAGATTCAAGCGGCTCTTTAACTTTGACAATCATTTCTGCATCATCAAAAATTTTTTTCTTGTCAGAAATAATTTCCGCGCCAACGGCTTTATAATCGTCGTCAGAAAAACCGCTGCCAATGCCGCCGCCCTGCTCAATTAAAACTTTGTGACCGGCTTTTACAAGTGATTCAGTACCGGCGGGCGTCAAGCCCACGCGGTTTTCATTGTTTTTAATTTCCTTCGATACGCCAATAATCATTTGAACGCCTCCTAAATTTTTACTGAAAAAATTTTTCCAGTTTTTTTTCAAAAATTGTTCAACTTGTTTGACAAATATGCTATAATGACGCCGAGAAATTTTTTGGGGAGGTGTAGCAATTTGAAACTAACCAGCGTGATCAGCAGTCAAATAGCAAATCTCTTACAAAAACGCGGCGAAGTTGAACCTTCAGCACTAATAAAAGCACTTGAGCGCGAAGTTGTCAAGCAAAAAAAATCTGTGGACGGTGTAAACGTTGTGCCGAACGAGTACACAATTTATTTATCGGAAGAAGATTGCCATAAACTAAGCGCGGCGCGGGTTATAAAATCGCTTTATGAATCCGTTGAACGCAAGGTTATTCGTGAAAATTGTTTTATGGACGGCGTTTTAAATATCAAAATTGAAATAAATTCTAAAACGGACGACGCCATTTTAATTTCCAGCGTGTATGTCGAAGAAAATTCCAAAAACGAAGACACTATTGACCTTGAAAACGACGTTTTGAGCCAAACTTTAATTGCAAGCGGCGATACAACTTATAAATCAACGATTATTGCGGACAAAACTAAAATAACCGCGTCAATGAAAACTTCGTCGCGCAGTATTGAACACAATTTGGCAGTTATCAGCGATTTAAAAAATTCTGAAATAGTACTCGGCGAAAGGCAAGTTTATTTTGGGCGCAAAGATACTAACGATTTTATATTGGAAGACGAAGGCGCGTCCAGAATTCACGCTTATATTTCTTATGAAAGGCATCGGCACGTCCTGCGCGACGCCGGAAGTTTAAACGGCACATTTGTAAATAAAAAACCAATAACGCGCTGTGAACTTCGACACGGCGACAAAATTTTGATTGGCAATACCGTTTTAGTGTACAAAGTTTTATAGTTAGGTGTTAGCGGTTAGGCGTTAGCTGTTAGGTTATTTCCCTTGCAACTGCGACAAGTCGGAGCAGTTGCTCTAGCCACTAATCACTAACCCCTAAATTTCGACCGAAGGGAGAAATTTCAATGTCCAAAGTGTATCAAGCAACGCACGTTGGAAAAGTTCGGAAAAATAACGAAGACGCAATAATTTTTATCGAGCCTGAAACATTTGTAGTAGCAGACGGAATGGGCGGGCAGGCGGCGGGCGAAGTTGCAAGCCAAATGTTAATTGACATAACAAAAAATTTTTTATCTGCAGTTCCCGCACCTTTCCACGAAGATATTTTGAAAAAGGCAATTTTAAAATCCAACGCGGCAATTCTGCGCGAAGCTGAAAATAATCCCGCCTATCACGGAATGGGAACAACTGCAACAATTCTGCACATTTATAACAACCGTGCTTACTTTGCACACGTAGGAGACAGCAGACTTTATCGACTTAGAAATAAAATTTTTGAACAGATGACGCAAGATCATTCCTACGTTGAAGAATTGGTAAGGCGCGGCGAAATTACCGAAGCTGAAGCAAGAGTTCATCCAATGAAAAATATTTTGACTCAAGCGGTCGGCGCAGTCGAAGAAATTTCAGTTGATACGGCAAGTTTTCCCGTCGAAAACGGCGATATTTTTTTACTTTGCACGGACGGGCTGACAAATATGGTTGACGACGAAAATATTTCTGAAATTCTTTTGACAAGTTTAAATCCTGCCGAAGATTTAATACAAGCCGCGCTTGATAACGGCGGGATTGATAATGTTTCAGTTATGGTTGTTGGAGTTGAAAATTTATGAAAATGGCGTACAAACAGCGGAAAGGAGGAAATTTTATGTTGGGGCGAATATTGGGCGGGCGATACGAACTTGAAGAAAAAATTGGTTCCGGCGGAATGGCTGAAGTTTATTGTGCGCATGACAATTCTTTGGATCGTCCCGTTGCAGTAAAAATTCTTCACGAGGCTTACCGTTCCGATTTAGAGTTTATTGAAAAATTTCACAGCGAAGCAAAAGCGGCGGCGCGTCTTGCTCATCCAAACATTGTAAACATTTATGACGTTGGAATTGACGGCGTAGATCATTATATTGTTATGGAATATGTTCAAGGAAATTCGCTGAAAGAAAAACTTCGGCAAGAAGGCGCACTTGACATTTTAACCGCCACACAAATTGCTAAAGATATTGCAAACGGCTTGGCGCACGCGCACGCCCATAATTTGGTTCACTGCGATATTAAGCCGCACAATATTTTAATGACGCCGGATGGTCACGCTAAAATTGCGGACTTTGGAATTGCTCGCGCAGTTACTGAATCAACTATGACTTACAGCGGAAATGTTATTGGCTCGGTACATTATTTTTCACCGGAACAGGCGCAAGGCGGAACTATCACGCCAAAATCTGACGTGTATTCTTTGGGAATTGTAATGTACGAAATGTTGACAAATCAACTGCCTTTCACGGGCGAAAATCCCGTTTCAATCGCAATGAAACATATTGAGGAAGAACCGACGCCGCCAAGCTCATTGCGTTCACAAATTCCGCCAATGCTTGAGGCTATCGTTTTACGTGCAATGAATAAAAATCCTGACTTGCGCCTTTCAAGTTTCGATATGATTCAAGCACTTTCAAACGTCGAAGCAAATTTAAGCGTTGCACAAATGAACGACGACCCCGACGCCACACAAATTTTGCCGCGTTCAAAAAATGCTACACTTCCGCCGCGCAGAAATATTCGTCAAAATGCAATGAATCAATCCAGCACGAAAAAACCTGCGCGAAAAACTTTTATCCAATCCAAATTATTTATGTTCGGACTTATAATTTTTTTAGTTATGGGAATTGGCGCAGGCGTTTTAATGGCGTTTGGCGGAACTTGGCAAAATGAAGAAATTCCTGTTCCATCAGTCGTTGGCAAGCAACTGAATTTGGCGCGGCAAATTTTGGAAGATGCACAACTGCGCGTTACTGTCGTTGAAATTTATGATTCAAATATTCCTGCGGGCGAAGTCGTCAAGCAAGAACCGCCCGCCGAAAGAAATGTTAAACCTGGACGCTTTATAACTATTTATGTCAGCAAAGGCGGCGAGACTATCGAAATGCCCGATCTTGTCGGCTTGACGAAATTAGCCGCCGTCGAACGTATTCAAAAACTTGGTTTGCAAGTCGGCTCAATTTACGAAAAGGAATCTGAAAAAGATCCCGGTACAATCGTTTCACAAGATCCCGCCATTGGTACAAAAATTAATCGCGGGCAAACTATCGACTTGATAGTTTCACGCGGGCAAACAGTTAAACCTGAAACTAAAACTATTGCTCAACCTTCCGTTGAAAAAGTTTACGTTCCAAATGTTCAAAATATAAATTTGGAAATGGCGCAGTACAATATTGAAAATAGCGGCTTGAGTGTTGGAAACATTTCTTACATAGAAAGTTTGCAGGCTACAGATACGATTATTAGCCAAAATCCCGCGCCTGATTACGCGGTTGAAGCCGGTACGAAAGTTGATTTAATTGTTGCCGCCGCAAAAGAAGTTGAAGAGGAAATGCCGGGCGAATATAAACCATTTGAAGATAATATTCCTACGCCTGAAGACGAAGGGGAAAAATTTCAATGATCGGACGCGTCATAAAATTTTATAACAGTTTTTTCTTCGTGAAAGTTGAATCTGAATTAATCCCCTGCAAACTGCGTGGAATTTTGCAACGTGATAAAAAATTTGGCAGCGCGGTTTATCCCGGCGACTTTGTAGAAATTTCTAAACTCAAAGATAAATCCGGCGTCATTGAAAAAATTTTGCCGCGTAAATCTTTATTGAATCGTCCGAGCGTTGCGAATGTTGACAAAGTTATTTTGACATTTGCCGCCGCTCAACCTGATTTACATCGCCTACTTTTGGACAGATTTATTTCAATCGCCGAAAATTCCAAACTTGCCGAAATTGTTATTTGCGTCAACAAAATTGATTTAATTGACGATGAAAATTTTTTGTCAGAATATGAAAATCTTTACAAAGTTATTCGTACTTCGACTTTGACGGGCGCAGGCGTTGGCGAATTGAAAAAAATTTTGTCAAGCGGCGTTACGGTTTTTGCGGGTGCAAGCGGCGTTGGTAAATCTTCACTGCTGAATAAAATCGACGCCAATTTAAAATTGAAAGTTGGAACTGTCAGCGAAAAAATTTTACGCGGCAAACATACCACGCGCGTTTCTGAATTGATTGAATTTGGCGACGGCTTTTTGGTTGATACGCCCGGTTTCAGCGCGGTTGATTTAAACGAGGCGGGAATTACTGCCGAAAATCTGAAATACTGTTTCAAGGAATTTGAAAATTTTTCCGGCGAATGTAAATTTTTAAATGGTTGCAGTCACAGCCACGAGCCAAATTGCGGCGTTAAAAATGCTGTAGAAAATAAAAAAATTCTGCGCGAACGTTACGAAAATTATTTAACGTTGTTGCAGGAATTGAAAAGCGGTTAAAGCCGCTATTTTTTTTGAATAAATCCAAACTTATAGGCAGGATTTTTATATTTTTGTATCGAAATTTCACGGAAATTTTTTTATGTATATCTGATATTTTTCGTATTTTATTTTAAGAAACTTAAATTTTTAAATTCTTGTAAAATTTTTTTTAAGCGGAGGAAATCTCCATGATTAGAATTTGTTGGGTGTTATTTGTTTCAATATTGTGTATTTCGGCGGTTTTAAATATTTTCAGCAAATCTCAAATTGAACTTCCAAATAACGGCGAAGAATATGAAAAAGTGCGTTTGGTAATGACTGCCAACGGTACAGAAATTGGAATTGAATCACTCACGGCGCGGCGTTTTGCAAATCTTGTTAAACTTGCGTCCGGCGGCAACGTTCAAATAGAATTTTACCCGAATGACGAATTGACGGGCGGAAATACAAATGAAGCGGTAAAAGCATTGGCGGAAGGCGCGTTTGATTTGGGCGCGTATGTTTCCGGTACAATGTCTCTGCTTGATTCACGTTTGGAAGTTGCAACTATTCCTTGGTCGTTTTCAAGTTATCAAGAGGCGCGGCAAGTTATCGACCACAGCGGCGGCGATTATTACGCAAAAATTCTTTCAGAATATGGGCTGGTTTATCTCGGCTCAACACATAACGCAATGCGGCAACTTTCAAGCAATATCAATCCAATAAGAAAACCTGAAGATATGCAAGGCTTGCGTATTCGTGTATTAGGCGGCGAAGTTTACCGGCTTTTTTTTGCTGAATTGGGAGCAACGCCTGTACCTTTAGGTTGGAGTGAATTAAATGTTGCAATTCAACAAGGCGTCATTCAAGGGCAAGAAAACGGCTTTTTCCTTATGAAATCCGGACGCCTCAACAAAATTCAAAAATATATGACTGTTTGGAATTATCTTTATGAAAATTATCTTTTTGTTGCAAATAGAAAAACTTTTGACAGTTTGGAGCCCAAAACTCAAAAATTACTCAAAGAAAAAATGCTTGAGGCTTGCGAATGGAGTCGCAATTATCTTGAAAATCGAGAAAAACATATTCGTACAGAATTTGAAGAAGAAGGCTTGCAAGTTATAGATTTAACTGATGAAGAGTTGGCAGTTTTCAAAGAAAAAATTCGTCCACTGCGCGAAAAATTGAAAGCTAAATATGGCGAAGAGGCTTGCAAGGCTTTTCGTATTGATATGGACAAAAATTTTAAAAAGGATGACGACGTGTGAGACAAAATTTTTATCATTTTGCTGTATCCGCGTTGTTGTATTGGTTAGTTGCAACATACGCGGGCTTAATAATCGTAATGCCCGAAAAAATTGTAACTGTTGCTGTATTTCTGCCGCCAATTTTGGGATTGTTATGGGGACCGGTCGCGGCGGTGGGCGTTTATGTTGGCGGGATTTTTACATTTCCTGAAATATTTTCTGCAGGATTTGATTTTAATAATTTTCTCCAACATATTTTTAAAAGTTTATGGATATTTTTTGCAGGATACTTGCCATACTTAATTTGGCAAAAATTGAAAGTTGATTCAGATGAAAATTCAACTCCGCTTAGTATAGAAACGCTGAAAAAATTTCTGATAGTTTTCTTTGTAACATTTTTTGTAACGTCGGTATTTAAAGCGTTGACGGCTACAGATGCAGAATTGTCAGCTGTAACGGATTGGTTTTTTGAGGAGCGAAAAGCTACAGTCCCAATTTATTTTTTGGCTTGCTTTGCCAACGATTTTTTTATAGCAGTCTTTTTAGATTTGGCGTGGTTTTTCTTTTTGGCAAGTCGCGGCTACGCTTTATATGATTCTCCGCCAATAAATCAAAATTACCAGTACAACGACGAAACTAAAACAGAATGGATTATAGCATTGGGATTCTATATGCTTTTTCCTTTCGGCGTCCTTTATTTGAATAGATTCCAAATTTACGGAATGGACAATTTAAATATTTGGCTGTTTTTTGTTTCAGAAAGTCTTTCAATGATTGATGTTTATCTTGTCATAATGGTTTATTTAATGTTGCGTTATCGCCGCTCCATTATGATTGAAGTTGTATTTTTGGTATCGCAAACTGTATTTTTGTCGGCAAGCGTTTTAGGTTGGGGAAGTTCCGTAGCTATGGGCGAAATGGTAAATTCTCACGCCAATGATTCACTGCATGCAATGAGTGCTATTTGTCGTGAAAGATTGTATCGAACATTTTTTCTGGTGCGTCAAGCAGTAAATGGAATGAAACTTCAAGCATTAGATTCTATTGAAAGTTACGACCGTTTGGCGAACGATGCAGAGTACAGGAAAAATTATCTTAACGAAATGAAAAATATGTTTAGTTTTGAATCAGTTGGAATTGACGGGAGCATTTCATATTATTTGAGATTTATCCCTGAAATTGAAGGAACAAGCGGCGGCTTTTCAATGCAGCGCGAAGAGGCACGTTGGGAAGGTGAACTTTCTCCATTTATTGAACGTCAACCAATCGACCTTGCGCCTTATGATCCCGATGATGTTCAAAATGTTGGCTGGTACTATATTCCAATGAAAGCAAAGCACGCCACGTGGATTGAGCCTTATGTTGACGCCGTAACAGATTTTTATGTTATTTCCTACGTAGCACCGCTATTTCTGGACGGAAAATTTATTGGCGTCGTCGGTATGGATATAGATTTTAATTTTATTATTCAGGAACTGCGCCGAATGTCAATTTATGATTATGGCTACGTCTATATAATGAACAGAAATAACCGCGTGCTTTATCATAAAGATCAGCCGCAAGGTTCACTGTTTCAGCCTAATCCCGAATTTCAAGAAATAGAAGTTTATTTGGGAAATGGTATGTGGTTAGGGCTTGCAACGCCTTTAAACCGCGTTCACCAAGCGCGAAATGAAATTATGATGCACTTACTTAATCGCCGCAAGTATTTTTGTAGCAATGTTAATTTCGATTATCAGTATTGCGCTTGCGTCGAGAGCAATTCGCCCGTTAGCTGGAATGACAGAGGCGGCGAAACGTATTGCCTCCGGCGATTTGAATGTTAAAATTTCCTATGAATCCGGCAACGAATTGGGAATTTTAGTTCGCAGTATTCGAGAAATGGCGGCGAAGTTAGAAATTTATGTTTACCGTGATAAATTGACGGGGCTTTTAAATCCTGCGGCTTATATCAGCAAAAAAGCTGAACTGGACGAAAAAATTAAATCCAACCCTGATTTAAATTACGCGGTGGTTATGTTCGACGCCAATTTTTTGAAAAAGGTTAATGACAACTACGGACACGAGGCAGGAAATGAAATGTTGCGCCACGCCGCCAAAGTTATCAATGAAGTTTTTGCAAACAGTTTAGTTTATCGTACCGGCGGAGACGAATTTGCGGCGATTTTAGAAAATGAAGACTACGACGACCGCGAACAACTTTTGGTAGTCTTTGATAAAAGAGCGGCGGTAGAAACTTACAAGGCGGGCGAAGATATATTAACTGTTTCTATTGCTCGCGGAATTTCTATTTACAAAAACGGAATGACTTTTGACGAAGTTTCACAAGAAGCTGATGAGGCAATGTATTTTCATAAAGCCGCCATTAAAGCTAAATATGGCGAAGAAGTACGCTAAATTTTAGATTTTAACGGTTAGGTTTTAGCGGTTAGGATTTTACTCCAGCCGCTTTTTTTTCGTCTAAAATATCTTGTAAAGTTTTAGCGATTGAAAATTTCCCTAATTCCTAATCCCTAGCTCCTAATCCTTGATTTCCGTCTAAAATATCTTGCAAAGTTATCCCATAGAAAAAATCATACGTCAATTTATTAAATCGCTCCCACATTGGCAAAGTTAAACATTCAGATTTTCGTTCGCAGGAATCCGGACAATCTATAACTGACAAAGTTATTTCCGTCAATTCAAAAATTTCACCAACGGTATATTCTGAAGGTTGCCGAGTTAATTTATAACCGCCGCCTCTGCCGTGTACGCCTTTTAAAAATTCATTGTCTACCAAAATTTTCAAAACGGCTTCCAGATATTTTTTTGAAATTCCTTGACGCTCTGCAATTTCTCTTAACGGCACAAATTTTTCAGAATCTTGCACTGCCAAATCTAGCATTACGCGCAGGGCGTAGCGTCCTTTCGTTGAAACTAAAAACATTTATATCACCCGCCTTATTATAACAAAAATTTTATCTATTGCCAACGTAGGTAAAAAGGTTTATAATTTTCGTGAAAGAAGGGATAAAATTGATTTACGCAGACAACGCGGCAACCACGAAGATGAGCCGTGCCGCAATAGATGCAATGATTTTTCATATGGAAAACATTTGGGGCAACCCTTCAAGCTTGTATGAATTTGGACAAAAGGCGCAGGAGGCGATAACTTCAGCGCGTGAAAAAATTGCAAAGTGTATCAACGCCGCGCCCGCAGAAATTTATTTTACTTCCGGCGGCAGTGAGGCGGACAATCAAGCGATAATTTCAGCCGCCAAAGTTGGAGCGAAAAAAAATAAACGTCATATAATTTCAACGGCGTTTGAACATCACGCGGTTTTACATACGCTGAAAAAGTTGGAGGCTGAAGGCTTTGAAATTGAACTTTTGGACGTACACGAAAACGGCTTGATAAATCCCGCGCAGGTTGAAAAAGCAATTCGCCCTGATACTTGCCTTGTTACGATTATGTTTGCAAATAATGAAATTGGCACGATTCAACCGATTAAAGAAATTGGCGCAATTTGCCGCGCTAAAAAAATTCCGTTTCATACGGACGCGGTACAAGCGGCGGGACATATTCCAATAGACGTACAAAAACAAAATATAGACGCGCTGTCAATTTCGGCGCATAAATTTCACGGCGCAAAAGGTATTGGCGTTTTGTACTGCAGAAAAAATTTTCCGCTGACAAATTTAATTGAGGGCGGCGCACAGGAAAAAGGCAAGCGCGGCGGTACTGAAAATGTTCCTGCGATTATGGCAATGGCGGCGGCTCTTGAGGAGTCCTGCGCGAATATGGCGGCGAATACGAAAAAAATTTTGGCGATTAGAAATAAAATTATCGACGGCTTGAATAAAATTCCCTACAGCATTTTGAACGGCGACGCAGAAAAACGTTTGCCCGGCAACGTGAATTTTTGTTTTGAAGGAATTGAAGGCGAAAGTTTGTTACTGCTTTTAGATGACAAAGGAATTTGCGCCTCAAGCGGTTCTGCTTGTACTTCAGGTTCGTTAGATCCAAGCCACGTTTTATTGGCGATTGGCAGACCGCACGAAATTGCTCACGGTTCTTTGAGACTTTCATTCAGTGAATACAATTCTGAAGATGAAGTTGAAAAAATTGTTTCGGCAGTTTCTGAAATTGTAGAATATCTGCGGAATATGTCGCCGCTGTGGAAAGATAAAGTTAATGGCAAGAAAAATTTTGTTCTGGAAAAATGAAAAATATTTTACTGAATTAGACAAAAAACGGCGGTCACGGACGACCGCCGCCGCGTGTTGATTAACTAAAGAGCACGCCTTGCTACGCAAGCCGCGCAAGGATTGAATCATACGCGGAACAAGTTTTTTCTTTTCTTTGTACTAAAGAGCACGCTTGCTAACGCAACCGCGCAAGGCGTTTCTTTTCTTTTTTTCAAAAACGAAAAGAAATGCCGTTTTCAAAAAGTTAAAATTTAGAAAAAATACCGTGTTATATAGAAAATTTTGAAAGGAAGTTTTTTAATGGCGTTATACAGCGAAAAAGTTATGGATCATTTCCGCCACCCGCGCAACGTCGGCAGTATCGAAAACGCAGACGGCGTCGGCGAAGTCGGCAACGCAAAATGTGGCGATATTATGAAAATGTATCTGAAAATTGATAATGATATTATTTCTGACGTAAAATTTGAAACATTTGGATGCGGCTCGGCTATTGCGTCAAGTTCAATGGCAACCGAAATGATAAAAGGCAAGCCGGTAAGTGAGGCGTTACAACTGACAAATAAAGCCGTTGCAGAGGCGTTGGACGGGTTGCCCGTTCACAAATTGCATTGTTCAGTTTTGGCGGAAGAGGCAATTAAAGCCGCCGTTCAAAACTACTACGAAAATAAAAAATAGGTTTTAGCTGTTAGGGGCTAGGGATTAGAAAATATCCCCAGTCCCTTTTTTTCTAACCGCTAACGCCTAAATAATACCTTTGGCTTTAATTTCCTTCAGCCAATTTGGAAATTCATTCAGCAGACGTGAATATAATTCGGCATTGTCAACTTTTTTGAAGTCGTCCAGTGCGAAAAAGTTTGCATTATCAACATAACGCCCTGACAGCGTAGAAAGTTTTTCAAAAATACCATAGCCACCAAAAAGCCTTGATAATAATCCCGTGCCGCCAATTCCCACAAATTGCCAAAAAATAGGCATCTTTGAAGATTCTATCAGCAGGCGTTTAATTTCGCCTTCACGAGAAACGCCGCCGTCAGAAATAAAAACTATGTACGCAGGCAGGCGGCTTTTTTTGTATTCGTTGATAACTTCCTGCATTACAACCGGCTCATTATTACCTTGCCCCAAACTTTTCATAAGTTTATCCCAATCACGCGGTACGGCGTTTTCATAATTTTGCAAAGTCACAGCGTCCATACGCCTACAAATACTGCCGTAATACCAAAAATCTAATTCGCCGTCGTCGTCGAATTGAACGGCAAGCGGTACAATTTTATTTACAATTTCTTGAACAGTACCATCGCTGTAAGTGCCGTACATTGAGCCGGAAATATCCATAACTAACGCGACTCGTGCAACTGTTTCTTGCAAATTTTTCTTTTCAAGTGCAACTTTCAGCGGCTTAACAAGTGAAACTAATTTTGGCGCAGATTCAGAAATTTTCTTTTCCAGCGAAACTTTTTTAGGCGCAGGAGGTGTTGAAACTTTTGGCGATTCTTCAGCTTGTTCGCCGCCGTAAAATTTTAAAAGCGTATCAAGTCCGCCGTCAAAGCCGCGTGCAACAATATTAAACCTCCAGCCGTCCTTTCGATAAATTTCAATCGCCGTAACGGCTTTTTCATTTTGAAAATCTGCGCCGGTAAATTCCGCCAAAATATTTTCCTTGCCGCGTTGTTCAATAAAAAATTTGCAGTTGGAAATTTCACCCATTTTGCCCGCGCCGTCAATACTTCCCGTAAAAATTAATTTCTGAATCGTGGCGGGAATTTTTTCAAGATTGATTGTAAATTCTGCGCCGCCGCTAATTTCGGTATAAGAAATTTCATTTTGCGGGGACGAAGTTTGATTGTAAAAAATCATGTACCTGTCGTCAGAAAGTTTTTCGTTTTTATCGACGCCAAAACAAGTATAATCGTAAACCGCCGCGCCGCTAATCTTCAATTTAATTTTCAGCGGCTGATTTTCCAATTTGCCGCGTGCGCCCCTTTGTACGTTCAAAAAAATTACCTCCTATTCATTGACAGTTTCAACTTGGTTAAAATTTTCAGCACGAGAACTTTTTTCTTCAGAAAAATTTATCACATTCAAAATCACCATAACCACGATAAAAATCATAGTTATCAGCGTCATTATAATTTTCCATTTATCGTAATTTTTTTTCATAAAATCACCCGCGCAGATTATAACACAAAAAATTTAAATTGTGCGGACTTTTGGCAGGAATCAAAATGGCTGTTGATACTGAAAATCTTACAAAAAAATAGTCAGCGGTAAATATAATCCCGCTGATAATCAAGTTAATTTTACAGATTTTACACTTGCCGAATATTTAAATAAATTGCTTGACGAAAAAAATTTATCCCGCCGAGAAATAATTAGAAAATCGCTCCTCAAACAAGTTCCAACTTCACATATTTTTGAGGGCGTCACAAAAGAACCTGCGCGAGAAAGAATTTTGGCGTTGGCGTTGGCAATGGAGCTTGACATTGAAGAAACAAACAAGCTTTTAGTTTACGCAAATAAATCGCAGTTATACGCCCGCCGCAGTAATTGGGAGGCAATAATTTTTTCGGGGATTGTGCATCATTGGGGAATTGACAAAACTAACGCGGTACTTTTGGACGCGGGCGAAAATCTTTTGATTGGAGATATTACTTAGATTTTTTCAGTGCCTTTTCGTCAATAATTGTAACAACATATTGCCCGTATCCATAAGTAATAGTGATTTTAACGCCATTATCGGTAATTGTTGACGTTTGAGCAAATTGAGCATCTTTAGAAATATTATCAAGTTTTTCAATTAATTTTTCTTTTATATTTGGAATTTGAGAACTTTTTGGAACAGCATATGCCATAGATATTGCAACAGGGTAGATATATTCTTTTGAAAACGCACTTGTCATGACGGCAGCAAGATTATCGCCATCTGCAACTCCGCCAATTCCAAGTGAATAAGCAGATTTTACTTCATATGTATACTCGATAACGTTTTTCTAGTCATAACAGCTTGCCTCATTAAGCATTATTTGAAGTATTGTATCAAAAAATTTTCCAAAAGCCTTATCGCAGAAATAAAAAAATTTGTGTATACTGTTTATGTTAAATAATAAATTTGGAGGGAAAAATTTTGATAATATTGGCATCAGGATCGCCGCGCAGGCAGGAGCTTTTAAAAAAACTTTGCAATGATTTTAAAATTGAAGTTTACAACGTAGCAGAAATTGAAACTGCCGAAAATCCAACTGAAGTTGCAATAAAAAACGCCACGATTAAAGCTGAAACCGTAGCGCGGGATTTTCCAAACGATATTGTAATTGGCGCAGATACCATTGTTGTTTTGAACGGAAAAATTTTTGGTAAACCTCATGGCGAAAAAGGCGCGTTTGAAATGCTGAAAACTCTTTCAAATAAAAAGCACGAAGTTATAACGGGACTTGCAATTTGCACCGGCGGCAAAACTTTTACAACGTCTGAAGTTACCGAAGTTTATTTTGGCACAATGACTGACGAAGAAATTTTAAGCTACGTTGCAACAGGTGAACCGCTTGACAAATCCGGAAGTTATGCACTTCAAGGCGGCGCGGCTAAATTCATTGAAAAAATTAACGGCGATTGGTCAAATGTTGTTGGCTTGCCGCTATATCGTTTGAGAATTTTAGCCAAGTCTATTGAAATTAATTTTTAGAAATTAAAATGTACTTTCTTTTTCCGGAGCAAAAAAGTACTAAAGAGCACGCCTTGCTACGCAAGCCGCGCAAGTACCAAAGAAAAGTGCTTTATCGCCCGTCAGGGTTTCTTTAGGTGTAGAAATTCCAAGTAACCGTCTCCTCCAACTTTCCTGTAATTTCAAGTAAAAGAGGTCTCTGAAACCAATGACGGGCGTTTTTTTAGTTTATTTTTTTATATCAATAATGATAGGGTTCGTTTCGATTAATTTTAAAGGCGCGGTAAATTTGTTCAACTAAAATCAAACGTGCCATTTGATGAGTAAAAGTCATTTTAGAAAAACTCAAACGAAAAGCGGCGGCGCGTTTAACTTCGTCGCTTAAGCCGAACGCCCCGCCAATTATAAATGTAATATCGCTGACGCCGTGCAAATTCAACGCGGCGATTTTTTCTGCAAATTTTTCTGAAGTCAACATTTCGCCCGCCACGTCTAACACAATTAAAAAACTATCGCGCAGGGCGTTAGATAAAAGTTTTTGCCCTTCCTCTTCAACAGTTTTACATTCGGCAATTTCGCAGACTTCAATTTTTGCAAAAGGTTTAAGCCGCTTTAAATATTCGTTGACGCCGTCAATTAAAAATTTTTCCTTGAGTTTGCCAATAGTAACAATTTTAATTTTCATTATTCAGAACGCGGCATTTCTTGCAATGTAACTTGAGTTGCAAGCTCCGTGCCGTCTCTATCCAAAAGCAAAATGACTTTATCGCCAATTTTATGGGATGCTATATCCGTGCGAATATCTGCAACCGAATTAACTTCCTTGTTGTCGATTTTCAAAATAATATCGCCGCGTTGAATTCCGGCATTACCGGCGGGCGAATTAAGCGAAACTTGGAAAACATAAACGCCTTTATCAAGATTCAACTGATAACCGAAACGCGCAGCAGTAGGCTTGTCAAAAATTTGTACGCCTAAATACGGGCGGGAAACGTAGCCCTTTTCCATAATTTCTTTTACAACATTTTGCACGATGTTACTTGGAATAGCAAAGGCGATACCTTCAACCGCGTCTTTTGCAACTTTCGCACTGTTAATTCCGATAACTTCGCTTTCATAATTTACCAACGCGCCGCCGGAATTGCCGGGACTAATTGCCGCGTCAGTTTGAATCAGATTTAATTTTCTGTCAGCATAATCAATATCAATAGTGCGGTTCAACGCGCTAACGACGCCAACAGTTATTGTGCCTTGAAATTCAAGACCCATTGGATTGCCAATAGCAACAACCGGTTCGCCTACCATAATTTCATCAGAATCAGCAAATTTTACCGCCGGTAAATCTTTGGCGTCAACTTTCACAACCGCAATATCTGTCATTTCGTCACTGCCAACAAGTGTACCGTTAATTGTTTTGCCGTCCGGAAGTGAAACAATAATTTCGCGTGCGTCCTCTATAACGTGATGATTCGTTACAATGTAACCATCACTGCGGAAAATTACGCCGGAGCCGACGCCTTCCACTTCAAATTGACGGTTGAAAATATCACGGGCAACGGCTTTATTTGTGATTCCTACGACTGCGGGACCAACATTTTTTGCAACTTGTACGACGGGCGTATTTCTTGCATTTACAGCAGAAACTTTCGCCGCGCTTGCCGTCGAAGTTTTCAAAACTTCAGTTTGATTTTCCGGCGCAGTTTTATTTTCTTCAACTATTGCTGCAGCGTCGGGATTTATATTTAAATCTTCCGCAACGGGTCCACAGCCGCCGAATAAAAAAGTTGCAGACGATACCGCCGCCGCGCATATCAGTCTTGTAAGTTTTTTTCGTGTCATTTTTAAAACCTCCGCTCTAATTTTACTTTGTTGGAATAAAAATTACAAGTTTGTTGACAATTTTTATAAAAATGTGATAAACTTCCCGCGTTGTAAAAAAGGCGTTCCGCTAGTTTTTGCTATGAACGTCGCAGGAAGGATTGGAAAATTTATGAATATCATTGAAATTTTAGAAAAAGAACAAATTCGCAAAGACATTCCAGATTTTGCGCCCGGCGATACTGTCAAAGTGCATGCTAAAATTGTTGAAGGTAACCGCGAACGTATTCAGATTTTTGAAGGCGTTGTAATTGGTCGTCAAGGCAGCGGTATTCGTGAAATGTTTACCGTTCGTCGTATTTCTTACGGCGTCGGCGTTGAAAGAATGTTCCCTGTACATTCGCCCCGCGTTGATAAAATTGAAATTGTTCGTCGTGGTGCAGTTCGCCGCGCCAAACTTTATTACTTGCGTAAACTTACAGGTAAAGCCGCTCGTATCAAAGAGAAAAAAGCTAAAAATTAATTTAGAAAATATTTATAAATCTGTGCGTCTGCGGAATTACGCGGACGTTTTTTAATTTTTGTAAAGCTTGTGCTTGCAATTCTAAAATTTTTCGCGCAGGTATTGATTTAACATTTTTTACAGGCGTTACAGGTTGCAGTATCAGCAAAATTTCCGGCGACACTTCAGCGATTAAATTTATTGCCGCGTCAAATTCTTTTTGCGTTGTTTCGGCTGATATTACAATTTTGGCGTACAAATCTTTTTGCGCGGCGATTTTTAAAAATTCTCTGTGCTTGTCAAAATAATTTCCTGCAACGCTCGGCAATTTTATATCCATACTTATAATATCAACAAAATTTATAATTTGTGAAAGTTCATCTGGCAAAGTACCGTTAGTCTCAAGAAAAATTTTTAAGCCGGTATTTTTTATCAGGTCTGAAATTTCACGAATGAATTTCCAATTTAAAAGCGGTTCGCCGCCTGTAAAGCTCACTGAATGTGTTGGAGTTTCAAAATTAAAACGTTTGATAATTTCTGCAACCTGCGCGGCGTCAACGGGATTTTTTATTTGTTCAAAATTCATTGAACCGGCGGCAGTTTCAACGTTGCAAAATTCGCCGCGTTTAAAATTCGTGTCACAATAAGCGCAGTTCAAATTACAATCTGCCATACGAATAAAAATTTGGCGGCAACCTACATATTTGCCTTCGCCCTGCACTGATGAAAATATTTCAATTAGGTTTGCCATTTTTACCTCCATTAACTTTGTCAAGGTCTTGTAATTAAAAAGTTTTCGTGTTATGATAACTGCGAAATAGGTTTTATCTGGAATGTTCGAGGACTTAATTTAATGTTTAACCTACAATTTTTTAAGGGAATCTGATTTGTAGCAGTCTATGTAGCGTCGCATCTTTCTAAGCGATTAACAGAAATTGCGCTTAAGGTACCCACCTGCTTTGCGCAGGTTTAAGCATTTTGGGTAAACGGCATTTTGGACGCCTCTTTCAGAAAAGGAGCTGTTGACTTCGGTCGGCAGTTCCTTTTTGCGTTGTGGATTTTCTTTATTTTAAGGTAAATTCTTCGATTTAATAGTTTTTAAATTTTTATATCTTCTTTCTTTGTTCAAGCCACAAAGAAAGAAGCAAAGAAAAGGCGTCGCCCGTCCGCCGCTAAGGTTTTCGCACGCTCCAACTAAACGAGCTCCTTTTGGTCGCATTTAGTTTCTTGCACGCTCCTAGATTACTGTTAATTGGCGGCACAGGACGGGCTTTTTTATTTTGTTAAAATTGCATTTCCCCAATACCTAATTCGTCGTCAGCGGATCAATATCAATTTGAATTGTTTCATCGGTATGTAAATTATGAAACCTTAAAAAGCCGCGTACTATCTCCAAGTCCAATGTTTTTATCAGCACCGCAAATCTAAATTCGCCGCGCAAATTTTCTATCATCGCCGGTATTGGTCCAAATATTTCTTGCCGTACAGTAGAATTTGCCGCAACTTCCAATTTGAAACTGTTCACGATTCTTTCTGCGTAATCAAAAATTTTCGCCCTATTCTTCGACGTGAAAATTATTTTTACCAATCTGCAAAACGGCGGAAAAAATAGCAATTCCCGCTTTACAATTTCAATTTCGTAAAAAGATTTAAAATCCTGCTCACAGGCAAATTTTACGGCGTCCGCGTCCGTGTTGTACGTCTGTACAATAACTTTGCCGGGCAATTCGCCGCGTCCTGCGCGACCTGCCGCTTGCGTTATCAAATTAAAACATTCTTCAGCCGCTCTAAAATTCGGAAAGTTTAAAACAGAATCCGCACTTAAAATTCCAACGGCTGTAACGTTTGGCACGTCGTGACCTTTTGCAACCATTTTTGTACCAAATAAAATGTCAAATTCGCCGCGCTTGAATGAATCTAAAATTTTATCCTGCGCGAATTTGCCGCCGGTAGTATCTCTATCCATTCGCAAAATTTTAGCCGTCGGTAATTCTGTTTGTAAAAATTCTTCCAATTTCTGCGTACCCGTACCAAAATATTTTATTCGCTTGCTTTTACATTTGGGACAAACTGTGGGCGGTATACTTTCAACTTCGCAGTAATGACATTTTAAAGTTTTGTCGGTAATGTGATAGTGCATTGGCAAGCCACATTCCGGGCAAGTAACAACCGCACCGCAATCCCTGCACATTACAAAAGTTGAGTAGCCGCGCTTGTTCAAAAGTAAAATCGCCTGCTGATGATTCGCCAAAGTTTCCTCAAGCAAATTTTTCAGCGCAAAACTTAGCACGCTTTTATTTCCGGCTTTCAATTCCATTCTCATATCAACGCAAGAAACTTCCGGCAATGGATTATTTAAAACTCTTTTAGGTAATTCCAAATAAATAATTTCGCCATTTTTGGCGCGGTAATAAGTTTCAAAACTCGGCGTGGCACTGCCAAAAATTATTGCGGCGTTTTGAATTTTAGCAAACTCTTCAGCAATAATTTTGGCGTGGTAAAATGGCGGCGTATCCTGTTTATAGGAGCTGTCCTGTTCCTCGTCAAGCACAACTAATCCCACGTTGTCCAGCGGAGTAAAAAGTGCTGAACGTGCGCCGATAACAATTCCAACTTCGCCTTGACGAATTTTATAAAAAATATCGTTGCGTTCGGCGATACTCAATTTGCTGTGAATTACCAACACGTCTGAAAAGTGCGCCTTGAAATTTTTGACAATTTGTCCCGTCAAAGAAATTTCCGGCACTAAAATTAAAGCGCGTCTGCCAAGTTGCCTAACAATTTTTGTAAGTTCAATGTAGACTTGAGTTTTGCCGCTACCCGTGACGCCGTGCAATAAAAATTTTGCGTGCATTTTCATCTTCAAATATAAACTGATTGTATCGACAACATTTTTTTGAGCTTCGGTAAGTTCGATATTTTTTTTGACGGCTGAAATTGCGGCGTAACTGTCGCGCAGGATTCGCCTTTCTTCAACGGCTACCAAATTTTTTTTGACAAGTGAATTAATTGTAGCGTTCATTCCGCCAAATTCGCTTACAGGAATTTCTGAAACTTTGCTAAGGCGTTTTAAAATTTCAAGTTGCTTTGTTGCACGTTGAAATTTAGTTTCGTCAAATGTTCCCGTCAATCGCAAAAATTTTTCAATTTTCGGCGCAATTTTTTTACTGTGTCTACCCGCCATAAATAACGCCATTGCTTGCGACAGCGGACACAAATAAAAATCTGAAATCCAACTTGCCATTGAAAGCATTTGCGGCGTAAACCAAATTTCATTATCTACCACGTCGGCAATTTCTTTCAACTCAAATTCAAATTTTTCGTCAGTGTCTTTCACTTCCATTACAAAGCCGTCAACAATTTGCTTGCCAAACGGCACAATCACGCGCCAACCGCGTACAATGAATTTAAATTTTTCCGGAACGGAGTAAGTATAAACCTGCCAAATACTTTTCGCCGTCAAATTTACGCAAATTTCAGCTGTCAGCATTTCATCACCTCAAATGGAAGTGAATTTTAACATTTAACGGCGATTGTAGCAATAAAATTTTTGTAGTATAATTTGCGCGATATTATAGCAAGGAGGTTTTTAATTTGCCGGAAAAAATAATTCCTGACGTTGAATTTTTTGAAAATGAAATTAACAAAGAATTTCAAGAAAATTTAACAATGCAAAGGGCAAGAATTGCAGAACGTTTAATAAATTTTTCATCGGAAAAAATGTCTGAATTACACTTGCAAGATTGGTACAGCAGTTATTGGAAACTTGTAAATTTACTGCAATTCGTCGAAAATTCAAAGGAACAAACAAAAGAAATTGTAGAGAAGATAAAGCCTTTGATAAGTCAGGCAAAAAATTCTGTACACCGTCAATATTTTGCATTGGCATTTTTGTTGCTTGGCGATTCTAAAGAGTTTAGAAATTTGTCAGATCAAAATTTGTGGTCTGAAAAACTGCGCGAAGACTTCAATGCTTTTTCTATATTAAATGGCTATACAATCCTTGATGCAAGCATTACGCGACGCGCTCACATTCGCCGCAATCAGCAGATTAAAAAATTCCTTCAGGATAAATATTCTGATTTGGTAAAAAAATATTCAAATTCGGTTATCAATGATAGAAATTGTCCCAAAGTTGCACAAAAAGACTATAAGATTTATTTTTGTTGGTTGCAGGGCGAAGAAAATTTACCGCCTCTGATTCAATGCTGTTACAACAGTTTAAAGCAGAACGCGGGCAAATACAAAATTGTTTTCATAGACGAGAATAATTTTTCAGATTATGTTACATTGCCGGAGTATATTATAAAAAAATTCAAGGACGGGAAAATTTCGTCTGCGCATTTTTCAGATGTTATCAGAATAAATTTATTGGAGCAATCCGGCGGTTTGTGGCTTGATTCAACCGTTTTAGTTACAGAGCCACTTGAAAATTACAAACATTTTTGGAAGTTGCCATATTATACCCAAAAATTTTTTCAAGAAAAAAGCAATTTCTGCCCGTTTATAAGTACGCCGTCATACGGACGTTGGGCGGGATTTATTCAAGGCACGGCAATTTTGCACAATCCGCTTTTTGCGTTTGAGAAAGAATTTTACAACGAATATTGGCGCGAATTTGATGAAATTATTGATTATGTTTTAATGGATTATATGATGGATATGGCGTATGAAAATATTCCTGCCGTGAAAAAATTTTTTGACTCTGTGCCAATTAACAATGATAAAGCTTGGAATTTGTTGGGAATGTTGGAATTGCCTTACGCGCAATGTCCATACGATAAAATTTTGAAAGGCAATTTCCTGAATAAATTAAATTGGAAAAATCAGTTGAATTGGCAGAAGCCGGACACTGTTTTAAAAGAAATACAAAGACGCTACGCGCCTGAAACTTTAGGAGAGTGATAAAATTGGGAATGACGATAAGCGAAAAAATAATTGCACGCCACGCGGGCTTAGAATCCGTTGAGGCGGGGCAACTTGTCATTTGCGATTTAGATTTGGTTATGGCAAACGACGTAACGGGACCGCCTTCAATCAAGGAATTTGAAAAAATTGGCAAGCCGGTTTTTAACCCCGAAAAAATTGCATTAATCCCCGATCATTTTCAACCGGCGAAAGATATTAAAAGCTCCGAACTTGCAAAAATTATGCGCGACTTCGCCAAAAAAAATAATATCAAACATTACTACGAGGCGGGGCGTGTAGGAATTGAACATGTAATTTTGCCGGAATTTGGAATTGTTGCGCCGGGTATGCTGATAATTGGCGCAGATTCTCACACTTGTACTTATGGCGCGGTAAATGCTTTTTCAACGGGCGTCGGCACAACTGATTTAGCCGTTGGACTTGCGACGGGTAAAGCGTGGTTTAAAGTTCCTGAAGCCATAAATGTAAAAATTACCGGCAAAAAGCCTAAAAATATCAGCGGTAAAGACGTTATTTTAACTTTGATTGGAAAAATTGGAGTTGACGGCGCACTTTATAAATCGCTGGAATTTAGCGGCGAAGGCGTCAAAGAATTAACAATGACTGACAGGCTGACAATTTCAAATATGGCGATTGAGGCGGGCGGCAAGGCGGGAATTTTCCCGTTCGACGAAATTACAAAATTTTATGTAGGTTGCCGCGTAGATTATCCATATACGCCTGTAAACGCTGACGAAGACGCTAAATATTGTCAAACTGTTGAAATTAATCTTAGCGAATTGAAACCTGTTGTAGCGTTGCCACATTTGCCGGAAAATGTTAAACCTGTTGACGAATTGGGCGAAATTAAAATTAATCAAGTTGTAATTGGTTCTTGCACGAATGGACGCCTTGAAGATTTGAATATTGCGGCGGGAATTTTGAAAGGCAGAAAAATTCACCCTGATGTACGTTGCATAATTATTCCCGGCAGTCAAGAAATTTACAAAGAGGCGATTCACTGCCACTGGATAGATATTTTCATTGACGCGGGCTGCGTTGTAAGTTGTCCGACATGCGGTCCTTGTTTGGGCGGCTACATGGGAATTTTGGCGGCGGGCGAACGTTGCGTTTCTACTACTAACCGTAATTTTAGAGGACGTATGGGACATGTTGACAGCGAAGTTTATTTGGCAGGTCCACACGTTGCGGCGGCGTCTGCTATTTTGGGCAAAATTGCTACTCCTGACGAATTAGGGGCTAAGGGCTAGGAACTAGGGGCTAGTGTAAAATTTCCTAGTCCCTAGTCCTTAATCCCTAGTCCCTAAAAAAACTGACTGAAAGGAAGTTTTTTCACAATGAAAGTTGAAGGCAAAGTTTGGCGTTACGGCGATAATATAGATACTGATGTTATAATTCCGGCACGCTATTTAAATACGTTTGATCCTGCGGAATTGGCGAAACATTGCATGGTAGACATTGACGAAACTTTTGCGGCGAATGTCAAGGCAGGAGATATAATGGTAGGCGGCAAAAATTTTGGTTGCGGTTCCAGCCGTGAACATGCGCCCGTTGCAATTAAAGCTAGCGGTATTCCAGTTGTAATTGCGGCTAGTTTCGCAAGAATTTTTTATCGCAATGGAATAAATATTGGCTTGCCGCTTTTAGAAATTGGCGAAGATGTAGAAAAAATTTCTGCCAATGACATTTTAAAAATCGACACTGACAGCGGCACGATTGAAAATGTTACAAAGGGCGAAACGTACCACGCGCACCCGCTCCCAACTTTTGTACAAGGCATCGCGCAGGCGGGCGGCTTAATAAATTTCGTCAAAGAAAAAGGCACTTTAACCGCATAAATTTTAATTTTGAGTAAAAAAAATAACCCGTCGAATAGACGGGCTTTTTTAGTATTTGCGAACATCGAAAGGAATTTGCCGAAAATGTATGCTGTACTTCATCATTTCAACTTCGCTAAGGTTGCAAGCGTCCGCGTAAATCACATAAACTTTTGCACGGGTTTTAATTTTTGAAAGTGTCGTCCAGCTTAAATTTTCGCCACCAAAATAATAATAAGCCGTGTCATCATCTACGCCTAACAAATTTTTTTCGTCAGTAGGTACAAATTCTTTTCGAGTTTCAGCAAAATAAATATATTCGCAGATTTTTTCAAACGGTACAGCGTCATTTATAAAATCGTCGTCATCAAAAAGACTTTCGCCAATTTCGTAAAAATCAAAACTGCCGCCAACACGTTTAACGCGCTCCGCTGTAATGTTTTCTGCGTAGTTATTCAATTCAATTAAAATAAATTTTCTGTTGCCGCCGTCCTGTTTGTTCAAATTTATAACCGCGTGGGCAGTCGTGCCGCTCCCTGCAAAGGCGTCTAAAATTATTGAATCTTTGTCTGTTGCAAGTTGCAAAATTCTTTCAATCAATGTAACCGGCTTAGAATATTCAAAAGGAATTTTCAAATTCGCCAATGTTTCAGCCGCATCTTCATTCACTCCAACATTATCAAACCAATTATTTGAAATTTGTCCGCCGGAATTGTCCAAATAAATTTTTAAATAAGGTATTCCGCCGGAAGTCCAATAAATCATTCCGTTTTTATCTTGTTCCAAAATAAATTCTTTTGTTCGGATACTTTTTATAATTTTTTTTGTGCCGTTTGGGGCGGTTACCTCAATTATATTTTTGCCTCTGGTGTTGTCAGAAATTGTGCCGCGCCGGAAAAATCCTTTTTCATCTTTGTAGCGATATTCTTTGGCGGCTTTGTCAGTCAAATTTATTTTGTTAAATTTTGAATCTGCAGTTTTATTTTTAAGGTAACACAAAACATATTCGGCAACATTTGAAATAAGTTTGGCGGTGTTGTTTTGACTTTCACTCCTGCGCCAATGAAAAGTTGCAACGAAATTACTTGCACCAAAAATTTCATCACAAATAGATTTTAAATTGTAAAGTTCGTTATCGTCGATAGAAATAAAAATTGCGCCGTCGTCAGCTAAAAGTTTTTGCAACAATCTTAAACGCGGGTACATCATACAAAGCCATTTATCGTGCCGCGTTAAATCTTCGCCTTCCTTGCCTACAACCTGCCCTAACCATTTCTGCAAGCGCGGATCGCTAACGTTGTCATTGTAAATCCAATTTTCATTGCCGGTATTGTACGGCGGATCAATGTAAATGCACTTGATTTTATTTTCATAGCGCGGCAACAAAGATTTCAGCGCAATTAAATTATCGCCGTGAATAATTGCGTTGTCAGAATCGCCAATAGAAAATTTTTTGTCAAGGAAATGGTAAGCAACTTTTTGATGATAGGTAACAACTTTATCTTTACCGAGCCAACTAAGATTAGGCAAGTTAAATCACCTCCAAACTAAAACAACCGCCCAAATTGAGCGGCGTTTTTAATTTATATTTCGTACAAATTATTTGGCAAGTTTAACTTCAGCGGCTTTTTCGACTGCGTAGACGCTGATTTTGCGTTGATATTTGCCTTTGCGTTCAAATGAAACTTTACCATCGATTTTTGCGTAAAGTGTATCGTCGTTGCCGCGTCCAACATTTAAGCCGGGATGAAAATGAGTACCGCGTTGACGAACTAAAATACTTCCTGCAGTAACAACTGTACCGGCTTGTTCCTTGACGCCCAAACGTTTGGATTCGCTGTCACGTCCGTTACGAGTGGAGCTGACGCCTTTTTTATGTGCGAAAAGTTGTAAATCAAATTGTAACATTAATTTCACCTCAATTTGATAATTTGTAAAATTTGCGGAGATAATTTTCAAATTGAATCTATTTCTTGCGTTACAGACTGCTCAATAACTTTTAAAGCTTGTGGAGCAAGTTTTTCAATTTCAAGAAGACCGATTAACATTGTTTGAAAAACCGCCTCTGTTAAATCGTCCGGCGGCGTTTTCAATTCAAGAAAAAGTTTACCGCTTGAAGAATCGCCGATAATTTCGCGCTGTAAATGTTTTACAATACAAAGATAGGCAGCTTGCGTAACTGTTGAAACGCCCGCGCAGTAAATATCCTGCCCGTGCGGCGCGGTGTTGGCGTGTCCTTCGATGGAAAAGCCGGTAATTTTTCCGTCTTCCTGCGTGTAAATCTCCGCAACAATCATAAATTAGCCCTCAATTTTTTCGATTTTAACTTTGGTAAACGGTTGACGATGTCCCTGACGACGGTGATAATTGGTCTTGTGTTTGTATTTGAAAATACGAATTTTGGGACCTTTGCCATTTTTCACAACGCTTGCAGTAACTTTCGCGCCTTTGACAACGGGTGTACCAATTTTAGATTTTTCGCCGTCGAAAATTCCCAAAACTTCCTCAAAAGTTACGGAGTCTTTTTCTTCGACTTCCAATTTTTCAATAATAATTTCGTCGCCTTCGGAAACTTTGTACTGTTTGCCGCCGGTTTTAATAATTGCATACATTTCTAAAACACCTCCAAAAAAGATGAACTCGCCAATTTCGGTACTGAAACTTTTCAGATTTAAACCTTATTTGAGCGGTTGAAACTTCAGCGCAAAAAAATAACGCGCCTTAGTTGACGCGCAGTAGAATAACATAAAAATTTTTTTCTGTCAATTATTTAATCTTTCAATGTGGAAAGTGCCGCGTTCAATTTCTTTTCTGTGACAGTGCGGACATTCATTGGCGATAATTCCCGTGTAACCGCAAACAGGGTCTCTATCGACGGGGTGATTAATTGAAAAATATCCCATATTGGCGTCGTGCATTGCGCGGACAATCGCTTCAAACGCTGAAAGATTTTTAGTTGGATCGCCGTCCATTTCGATATAGGCAATGTGTCCGGCGTTGCAAAGTGCGTGGTACGGTGCTTCAATCTGGATTTTATTATGTGCGGTAATTGGAAAATAAACCGGCACATGGCTGGAATTTGTCATATAATCGCGGCTTGTCACGCCTTTAATAATTCCGTACTGTTTGCGATTGGCGCGTTGGAATTGTCCTGCGGTAGATTCGGCGGGCGTTCCAAAAGTTGTCCAGTTGCGTTTTTCAAGTTTTGTATATTCGTCGGTACGTTCGCGCAGGTGTTTAACAATTTTTAAACCTAATTCTTGCGCGTCTTTACTTTGTCCGTGATGCTTGCCGATTAAAGCAACCAAACATTCTGCAAGCCCGCAAAAACCGATTGAGTAACTGGCGTGCTTTAAAACTTCCTTGATTGTATCAGTAGGCTTGAGTTTATCTGAATCCATCCAGACGCCTTGCCCCATTAAAAACGGGAAATTATACACGTGCTTTTCTTCGATAGTTTTCAAGCGGAATAATAAATAATCGTGGCAAATTGTAATATATTTGTCGTAGAGTTTGAAAAATTCTTCGACGTTGCCTTTTGCCTCAAGTGCAAGTTTCGGCAAGTTAATTGTAACAAATGAAAAATTGCCGCGTGAGCCGGATTGTTCCGCGCCATTTACATTTGACATTACACGGGTACGACAGTTGCCGGAATTTAAGAAAGATGCTGTAAATTTATCTGTTACAGTTTCAACATCGTAGCTACATTCGCCGAGGCTTCCCAAATATTCAATCGAAGTTACAGAAATAATTTCAGGCGTCTCAATTTTAGACTCCGCGCCGTTCCATTGATTATTTAATTTTTTGCTGCTGCCGAGATATTGAGCAATTTCAGCACTCATTGAAAATTCTACGCGGTAACGAATTTTTTCAGGATTTTCAGAGTTGTAATGATTCAAATACACTCGCGCAGGATAGCCCAAAGATTGAGCAAGTGCCATTTGTTGAAGTGACAATTCTTGATTAGTTGAGCCAATACGAACTTTTGATTTGAGTATATTCCCGTCGCCGTCAATCATACCGGCTAAAAATGACAAGCGCACTTCACGCGATGCGGAAAATATTTCACTTGGAATGGAACGCTCAATTTTATTTTCTCCGCCAAAAAGTTTTTTCAAATATTCTCTGATAGATTTTAAATCGCCGTGAATAGCAATTAAGTCATAATTTCCTTTATCGCCGCGATCGTAATGGTTAATTCTACAATCGCCGCCCCAAACTTTTTTGACGCACTCCATATATTTTTCTTCAACGTCAGATTCGGTGCGTCCGTCAAGAGCAACTGCAATATCTTGAGCATAATTCCCGTCTGTGATAATTAAGCCGAGAATGTACGCCAAATTTATATCTGTAATGGCGTCGTCGTTGGTAAAATTCGGCGTGTAATAATAAGTTTTGATAGTGTCGCCAATTTTTAATTCGTTTACGTGGATACGCCCGCGATTTTCCGTATAAAGCGGATGGTCATCAGTGGCAGTTAAAGCGCGTCCATTGCTAAATTTTATACGTACCCAATTTCCAACATCAGGATTTTTGATGACGGTTTTAACTTTTACAAAATTATTTTCGCCGTCCCAAATTTCCAGATTTTCGGAAACTTTATAATTACTGATGCCTTGTTGCAAAGTTTCAGATTTAACTCTATCCCAAAGGCGTTTTATACCTTCGCAGTAAAATTTTCCTTGATATTTATAACAGACAATTTCCTCTCCACGAATGCAACCCATGGTAGCAACGTAACTGTTATAATCGCCCGGCTTGTAGTATTGCAGATTATACGGCGCGTCTAAATTAACAAAATTCTCTAATACCCTCGGTTTCCCGATATTTATCAGGGGAATAGACTATCTTATACTTTAAAAGCTCTCGTCTTTCGCTGCAGGAGTTTCACCTGTCCAGCTACTTCCTTGCGGAATAGTCGTTACACTTTTTTCGTTCCATTTCCAAATAAATCCGTAGCTTGTTTTTTGTTTACCTGAAGCCGCCTTGCCAATGGCTGAAGCGTCGAATCCATTTTCACGGAAAGCATCTGAAACGGCGTCATAAGTTTTTATCAAAGTTCCATCTAATGTGTATTGCAATATTGATTTTTTCTGTAATTCTCGGCTTATTGAAGAAATTTTACTTCTTATAAGTTTTTGTTTTTCAGAAACATTAATAAGACCAAGATTTTTAGCTCTTTCCAAATTTTCTTTACGTGTTACCCATTCCAGATTATCTGCCGAATTATTAAATTTATTGCCGTCTTTGTGGTCAATTTCTGTATTTGGATCGCCGCCGCCAATAAAAGTTTCGGCGATAAGTCTGTGGACTAACTTACGATAATTTTTATTTCCAACTCTAAGACAAACAGTTAAATAGCCGTGATTTTCAATCCACGGTTTAAGAATTTTACCTTTTAAGCGGCGACCATCTGCGCCCAATCTGTCATTTGATTTAATTTGTCCGTCGTCACTTGCCGAATATATTCCTTCAGTCCACGGAATTTCTTTCCACATTTTCACACCTCCTTTTTATGATAATGGAACGAAACTTAGCACGGTATCACCGGCTGTCCATTTCTGGATCTTAGGTTCTCTTACGAAGCTGTTTCGCGTATAAATACCTTATTTCGCTTCTACCGTTAGCCCGCTCAAGCGGACACCTTGAATTTTCAAGTTAGCGAGATTTTCCTTCACAGTTTACGCTGTAAGGCCCCAATTATTTTTAGGGAAGAGTCTTTTGGCACTGACTTTGCACGCCTGCCGGAATAAATCATAATTTTTATCGTCAACGTTATAATTAACGCCCGCTTTAAGTTGAAAAACAGAAATTGGAAAAATTGGCGTTTCGCCGTTGCCGAGTCCTGCCTCAATGGCGTTTAAAACTTCACGAATTGCAAGCCGACCTTCAGGGCTTGTATCCATTCCATAATTTATCGAGCTGAAGGGTCATTGTGATTATCGACAGGCTTTTTATCCTGTCCTCCGGAACTTTCGTTCATTTTCATCAATCTGTCATTTCAGATTCGGTTTGGCGTACGTTTTCACCTTCAAAAGGTGTAAGGCACTCTTGGGAGATTATATTCTGTTAAAAAACAGGTTCACTCCTACGCTCTACGGTGTCGCCGTTTATTAAAGCGGCGATTACCTCGACATTAGCATAAATATGAAATTGCTTGCTTGTAATTAAAAAATTTTCTTTTTAAATATATGTTGGCGTTTGAATACATAAAATTTGTTACAGCAATAAAATCTTTTCGGCTTGAATAACGTACACTGTAAGCATCGCCGCCGTCGTTGCACAAATTTAAATGTGAAACGCCTAATTTAAATTCAAGATAATTTTGTAATTGAGCAATTAACTTTGAATGAGCCAATAAAACAACACAACATCGCATTGCTTTACCATATGAATGAGCTTTTCTAATCGTTATACTGCCATCGCCGTCAAATAAACCACGAATATAATGAGGAATCAATTCGTCGCTAAGTTTTGGAAGAAATCTTTCAGATTTTCCTTCAGCTACTCCATTTTCAATCAGATATTTTACAAAAATATCATTGACAACGGTTATTGCGCGGCTATCATCGCGTTTATCTGCGAAAATTTTTCTTGGAGCTTGAAGTTCATCTTTTATAAATTCAATCATATAGGCGTCTTCAAGTTTCATTTGGATAGTAAACAATTTGCTTGAATTTGAAGTATATATGCAACCGTCAGCCGTAAATAATCCTAAAAGATACGCCTTAATTTCAGTATCTATATTTTTGAAGTAGTCAACTTTTAAATTACCAACATTTAAATCTTGGCGCGTCCACAGCTTTATATTTGCTGATTTTAAGATTCTTGAAACGGTAACTTTGCAAAGTTTAAATTCATCTGCAACTTTTCCAATACTTATAGGTTTTTCTTGATAACGATTAATCAAAGTCTGCACGTCATAATTTTTGCTCATAATTTTCATATCCTTAGCCTTTACCGATTTTGCCTTATTCTTAAACGTATATTTCTATACGTACAGGCACCCTACCTGCGCTCCTGCCCGGGAATGGAGTGTGTTAAAATTATGAATAAGTGCTTCCATAGCTTGATGAGTTTCTTCTTCAACGTCCTTGCAAGCTTGACTGTAAATTTTTTCTGCCAATTTTTTTGAGCCTACCACTGAGGTTAAATTTTCAACTGCGGCAGGATTATCACCTTCTGTATAAGTACAAATATTAAAATCAATTTCGGCGGCAGGTTTAACGTCGCAAAATTCGCAAGCTCGATTAACTTCCGCCTGTATGATTTTTTTGAAAGATTTTCTAACACCTTCAGCCATAGCATAATCAAACGCATTTATGCTTTGCCCGCCGAACATATCATTCTGATTGGACTGAATGGCAATACACGCCAAAGAAGCATAGGAACGAATTGAATTTGGTTCGCGCAGAAAACCATGACCGGTAGAAAAGCCGCCGTGAAAAAGTTTCAATAAATCAATTTGACAGCAATTCAAAGTTATTAAACTGAAATCTTTGTCCGCATTCTGACTATATCATAATCTCAAAGAGATTTTGGGCACTTCGGAATTTGGAATTTCACCAAAAACCTACTCTACTTGCTTTTCAGCGTTCGATAGTCGATTAACTTTACTTTTTAAAAAGTCTTAGCACAGGATTCTCCCAAAGGCATTCCCTGTTAGCCCTGCCGCTAATTGCCATTTCCTGCAATTCCGCAAAAGCGTCGACAAGACACCTCAAATTTTTGAGTTCACCCAATTTTCCATAGTGCGTCTCCGCACTACGCCACAACTTTTTCATGGATATGAATCCAGTTTTCTTTGTCTGCTGTCGCAAATTCTTCCGGCAAAACGTAATTATCTACAAAATGTTTCGCACCTTCCGCGCCAAGTTTCAGCATAATTCCCATTGAAGCGTCGGTATTAATATTGGCGTTGTCGCGTTTTAAATCGACGCTTACAGAATCTGCAAAGAAAATTTCACGGTAAGTTTCCATCAATTTTTTCTGCGCGTCTCTACGCTGTGAATGTTTTTGACGATAAACTATAAATTGTTTCGCCACGTCAAAAAATCCGCCCGCCATTAGTGCTTTTTCTACCTCGTCTTGAATTTCTTCCACACCAATACTTTCACGCTCCCAAATTGCCGTTTCAACAGACTTTGTAACGTTTTCAATGTCAGTTGGCTGTAATTTGTTCTCGGCTGTCGTTGCATCGTTATTCGCACCGGCAATGGCATTGAAAATTTTCGTGCGGTCGTAGTCTACGGCAATACCCGAACGCTTTATTACGGTTTTTAATTTCATTCCGCTCTCTCCTTTCTGAAAAAAACTTGTAGACTTGCATATTTTACCAAATAAAAAATTTTAATGATAGTCTTGACATTTTTAAGAAAATATGAAACTATCTTTGCATAAAGAAAAAAATTTTTGGAGGGCTTAAAGTGGATAGCAAAGTTTTATTCAATGTTCAGTACGGTTTATTTGTTTTAAGTTCAAAGTCAGAAACGAAGGACAATGCTTGCATTATCAACACGGTTACTCAAGTTACGGCTAATCCTGAAAGAATTTCTATCGCCGTCAATAAGTTAAATTACACGCACGATTTAATTTTGGCGTCGAAAAAATTCACAGTTTCAATTATCAGTGAGGCGGCTAATTTTGAACTTTTCAAGCACTTTGGTTTTCAAAGCGGCAAAAATGTTGACAAGTTTGCAAATTTCGACAAAGTACAACGGACTGAAAATGGTACGCTTGCAATTACTGAAGGTACAAATTCTTTTATCAGCGGCAATGTTATAAATTCGGTTGACGTTGGAACGCACACAATTTTTATTGCTGATGTTGTCGATATGAAAAAATTTAATGATATTCAATCTGCAACCTACAATTTTTATCAGAAAAATATTAAACCTGCGCCCGCGCCCGTCGGCAAGACTGAAGACGGCAAAACTATTTGGCGTTGCGAAATTTGCGGCTATGAATATGTTGGCGAAGAATTGCCAAAAGATTTTATTTGTCCAATTTGTAAACATCCTGCAAGCGATTTCAAAAAAATTGTTCCTGAAGTTAAAAAATCTGAAAGTAAATCGCTTAAAGGTACAAAAACTGAAAAAAATCTTTGGGAGGCTTTTTCTGGCGAATCTCAAGCGCGTAACAAATATACTTATTATGCCTCTGTTGCAAAGAAAAACGGCTATGAACAAATTGCCGCGCTGTTTTTGAAAACTGCCGAAAACGAAAAGGAACATGCCAAACTTTGGTTTAAGGCACTTGGCGAATTGGGAGACACACCGACAAATCTTTTGCACGCGGCGGACGGCGAAAATTTCGAGTGGACAGATATGTATGCAAGAATGGCGCGGGAGGCTGACGAAGAAGGCTTTACCGAATTGGCAGAACAATTCAGAGGCGTTGCGGCGATTGAAAAACATCATGAAGAACGTTACCGCAAACTTTTAAAGAATGTTGAAACGCAGGAAGTTTTCAAAAAAGCCGGTGTACAAATTTGGGAGTGCAGAAATTGCGGACATATCGTAGTTGGAACTGCCGCGCCGGATATTTGTCCCGTTTGCAAACACCCGCAAGCTTATTTTGAAATTACCGCTGAAAATTATTAAGAATGAGGGAACAGGAAAGCAGGAAACAGGAGACAGATTAAAAATCTTAAACCACTGTTTCCTGTATCCTGTCAACTGTTTCCTAAAAACTGACTGAAAGGAGCTTTTTAATGGCACAAAATAAAGTTTATGCACTGCTTGGCTCACACGCCTCCGGCAAAGCGTCAATGATCTCACAGCTTGTATCAATGGGCGTTCATTACATTCCAACTGTAACTACAAAATATTTCGATGACAGATACGCCTACAAGCGCAAACTTTTTCAAACGGTTAAGCCGGACGCCTACGCGCAAGAAAAATTTATAGTAAACACTCAATATCAAGGCAGCTCGTTTGGCTTGAGAAAATCTGACGTTTTGGACTCGTACCAACAACACAAAATTAGCGTTATGTTAATGATGAATTCTGACGGAATCAAGCAACTTTCAAAATTTATAAATCAAGACCTTGTAACAATTTTTTTGATGATTAATGAGGAAATTTTTATTGAGCGAATGTTACGCGCCGGTTGTTCAAATGATGAAATAAAATATTTTGTCGAATACGCCGATACAAGCAAGGAATTTGATCAATGGAAAGACGTTAATTTTGTCATAAAAAATACAGCGTCGCCGCGCGTTGCACTGGAACAAATTTTGGCAATTATGGGGCTTGTAACGCTTGTACCTCAAGAAGAATTTGACAATATGACTGCTTAAATTTTTGGACAAAAAAATAAACCTGTCGAAGAAAAAATTTCGGCAGGTTTTTTAATTTTCTCAAACGTTAAATCTAAAATAGGTAACGTCGCCATCTTGCATAATATAATCTTTGCCTTCAAGGCGAACGAGTCCTTTTTCACGGGCGGCGGCGATTGAACCGAGTTTAACTAAGTCGTCGTAGTTTACAATTTCTGCGCGAATAAAACCGCGTTCAATATCGCTGTGAATTTTACCGGCGGCTTTAACTGCGGGCGTACCTTTTTTAATCGTCCACGCGCGGCATTCATCGGGACCGGAAGTTAAAAACGTCATCAAGCCCAACAAGTCAAAGGCGGCGTGTATCAACCTGTCTAAGCCGGAACTTTCTAAGCCAATATCTGCCAAAAATTCTTTTGCCTCGTCGTCGTCAAGCTCCGCAATTTCAGATTCAACTTTGGCGCAGATAACTACAACTTGTGCGCCTTCGTTTTTCGCAAGTTCGATAACTTTTTTAACGTGCGGATTATTTGAATAATCAGCGGCTTCATCTTCAGAAACGTTTGCAACATATAAATTTGGCTTCAACGTCAATAAATTTGTTTCACGAATTGCAAAAAGCTCATCTTCGGTTAAATCGACACTTCGCGCAGGTTTCGCCTCGTCAAGCGCGGCTTTAACTTTGTTTAAAATTTCGTTTTCAGCCTTCGCCTCTTTGTTGCCGGATTTTAAAACGCGGGTAAGGCGTTCAAGGCGTTTATCGACAATTTCTAAATCTGCCAAACAAAGTTCAGTTTGAATTGTGTCAATATCTCTAAGCGGGTCGATTGTATTTGCAACGTGAGTAATATTTTCGTCTTCAAAACATCTGACAACATGCGCTATTGCGTCAACTTGCCGAATATGTTCAAGAAATTTGTTGCCTAAGCCTTCGCCTTTCGACGCGCCTTTTACAAGTCCCGCAATGTCAACAAAACGCACTGTAGCGGGCGTAGTTTTTTTGGAATTGTACATTTTAGTTAAAACGTTCAAACGTTCATCAGGTACTGCCACAATTCCAACATTCGGCTCAATCGTGCAAAAAGGATAATTCGCCGCCTCTGCTCCGGCTTTCGTAATTGCGTTAAAAAGTGTGGACTTACCAACGTTCGGCAAGCCAACTATTCCTACTTCCATTAAAATTTCTCCCTTCAACATAATAGCCAAAATATTTTATTTAAGCGAAATTAATTTGTCAATGTTTGGCGTTTATGTTAAAATTCTGACATTAGATTTTAATTTGAGTTTAATCGACGAGGTGTAATAAAAATGGGAAAAACGCTGGTAATTGTTGGCAGTTCGTGGGGCGACGAAGGCAAGGGCAAATTCGTTGACTACTACGCGCAAAAAGCAGATATTATTTCCAGAGTTGCGGGCGGCTCCAACGCCGGTCATACTTTGAGCATTGATAACGTTGAATATAAATTGCGGCTTGTACCGTCGGGGATTCTTTGCAAAGATAAATTGTGTGTAATTGGCAACGGCGTTGTAGTTGATCCAAAAGTTTTGCTTGAGGAAATGGATTCACTTTCAGAACGCGGCATTGACGTTTCAAAAATTCGCCTGTCTAACCGCGCTCATGTAGTTTTGCCGTATCATCAACTTTTAGATAATCTTTCTGAAAAGTCACGCGGCGATAAAAAAATTGGTACGACCGGGCGCGGAATTTCGCCTTGCTACATTGATAAATCTGACAGAATCGGTATTCGTGTTTGTGATTTTATCGACAAGGAAGAATTTGCAGCAAAATTAAAAATTGCGCTGGAGCAAAAAAATATTATTCTGCAAAAAGTTTACAACCATAAGCCGCTTAACTACGAAGAAATTTTGAACGAATATAACGGCTACGCTGACAGGTTGCGCCCGTATGTTTGCGACACTATAACTTTGTTGAATGAAGAACTTGACGCGGGCAAAAAGATTTTATTTGAGGGCGCACAGGCTACAATGCTTGATATTGATTATGGAACTTATCCCTACGTTACGGCAAGTCATCCTGTGGCGGGCGGCGTTTGCGTGGGCGCAGGAATTGCTCCAAAGAAAATTGATACGGTTATTGGGGTCGTCAAGGCTTATACAACGCGCGTTGGTGAAGGTCCTTTCCCAACTGAACAACTTAACGAAATTGGTGAACGTTTACGCACTGAAGGTCACGAATTTGGAACAGTTACAGGGCGTCCACGTCGTACAGGTTGGCTTGATGCTTGCGTTGTAAAATACGCGGGGCAAATTTCCGGCATTGATTATTTGGGCGTTACAAAAATGGATATTTTCGACACTTTCGATGAAATTAAAATGTGCGTTGCCTACAAACTTGACGGCAAAATTATAAATGAAATACCGGCAAGTTTGAAAGTTTTTGCGAAAGTTGAGCCAGTTTATGAAACTTTTGAAGGCTGGAAGTGCGATACTTCAAAAATTCGCAAATATGAAGATTTACCTGCAAACGCCAAAAAATATCTTGAAAGAATGGCTGAAGTTACGGGGACGAAGATTGGAATTATTTCAGTTGGTCCAAATAGAGACCAAACTATTGTTGTTGACGAAAATATTTTCTAAAAGATTATATTACGGTAAAAAACCGCCCGTCCTGTGCCGCTGATAACGGTAACGATGGCGCGTGCGGTAAACTACGCGCCGCCTCTGGCGGCACACATACTAGGAGCGTGCAGGAACCCTAGCGGCGGACGGGCGAAAAAGCACTTTCTTTTGGTACTTGCAAGGCGACGAGTAGGAGCGTTGCTCCTTTTTGCTTCGGAAAAGAAAAGTACATTTAAAATTAAAAATATTTCAAATAAAAAAGAACACCACGCAAAATACGTGGCGTTTTTTTATTTTGAACTAAATTTTAAAAAGGAGGAGGTCCGCCCATACCGCCGCGACGATTATTGTTGCTTGAAGATTTTTTTTCTGCCGCTTGATAAGTTATGGAGACATCATCGCCAACATTGAGTTTATCAGCCGTGACTTCAACGAATTCTTCGCCGTACATTCCAATAGTTAAATAAACTTTTTCGGCGGATTGTCTGCCGCGTTCGTCAAGGATAATTTTTTCAACATAAGAGCCTTGCCCGTCAGTTTTAATCGCCTCAATAGGAACGCAAAGAGCATTTTTAGATTGACCAACAATAATATCAAGACGCGCAGTCATTGCCGGAAGCAAAAGATTTTTATCGTCCGGCGCGTAAAATGTCACGTAGTAATAAATAACAGAATTTGAAGTACTTGAACTTGAGGAACTAGAGCTACTTGAATCCCAAGAATTTGCTGTATCAGTTTGAGAAATTTTTGAAACGACTGCAGAAAATTTTTCGTCAGGGTAGGCATCAACCGTAAAATTTGCGCGTTCGCCAACTTTGATACTTCCAATATCTGTTTCGTCAACTTTAGCTTTTACAAGTTTTTCGCTTAAATCTGCAATTCTCAAAATTACGGTAGGATTATTTGAGCCTTGTACCGCCATACTTCCCGCCGTCAAAGGTTCGCCGACAACTACGCCATCCATTGGCGCGGTTATAATCATTTCATCAACGTTTGATTCAGCTTTTTCTAAGTCAGTTTTCGCCTTGTCATAATTATATTGCGCGTCTTCAAGCTCCTCCAAAGACTTTGCACCAATTTTGTAAAGCCGGTCGATACGTTTTAATTTTTGTAAAGCGTTTGTAAGTGCAAATTGCGCCTGATCTCGTGTCGCCTCGTAGTCTTTACCGTCCAAAATTGCTACAACTTGCCCCGCGTATACGGATTCATTTTCTTCAACTAAAACTTCTTTAATTCGGGCAGTAATTTTGCTTGAAACTTCAACGCTATTTTTAGGTTGAACCGTGCCGGTTGCCGAAACAGTCTTTATCAGATTTTTTCTTATAACTTTGGCAGTTTCATAAACCGGAGCTTTTTCCTCTTCAATAGTTTCATCGTAAAATTTATAACCGGCAGCCGCGCCGATTAACAACAAAACGACAATTAAAATTTTCCATTTCAATATCAACACCGCCTATTGCATTGCAGACAAAGTATCACCAATGGCGTGCGATAAATCAAATTTGTATCGCGCCACATCATAAGTTGCACTGACGTGATTTTTTTTCGCCGTCGTCAATGAAACTTCAGAATCTAAAACGTCAAGCAAAATTCCTTCACCTGCGCGATAACGCTCAATGGCAATATAACGTTCCTCTTCGGCAAGATCAACCGCCTTTTTGGTTGTACGAAGGCGAATTAAAGCAATTTTCAAATTCTTGTACGCGGTTATAACTTCTTCGCTGACAGAATTAATTTCATTCTTCATTGTCAAATTGAGTTGGTCAAGCTCGTGTTGAGCCTTTTTAATTTCAGCTTTTACAATACCGCTGTCAAAAATATTCCAACTTGCAGAAAGACCAGCTGAAGCGTTCGCACTGTGGCTCCATTCATCTGTACGATTGGCATCAACGCCCGCGCCAACTTCCGCCGAAACACTTGGACGGTTGCCGGATTTTGCAACCTCTAAAGCATATTCGCCTTGATCTACTTTCAACGCGGTTGCACGTAAATCTGGGCGATTTTCAATAGCTTGAACAAGATAATCGTTTAATTCGCCCAAACTCATTGAAGTTGCCACGTGTTCAACAGACAAATTTGCAATAGAATCCATAGCCATCAAGGTTGCCAAATTTGTAAGGCTAATTTCATACGCCGCGTGAGATTTTGCCGTGTCCTGTTGAGCGTTTGCAGTTTCGACTTGCGCACGAAGTAAATCTATTTTCGCCTTTGAGCCGGCACTGTACATTTCTGCAATATTTTTTTCGTGATCCGCCAAATTTTCTTCGGTCTGTAAATAAACTTGCGTATTCGCCCAATTTTCCAGCGCGTCAATATAAGCCTTCGCCACGCTGTAAATTAAATCCTCCTGCGCCTGAATATATTCCAATTTTGAAATGTCAATTTCCAATTCTGCAGATTTAATTTGCGATTCAAGCCGCTTGCCGGTATAAAGCGGAACGGAGCCGGTAATTCTGGCGTTGACGCCTTGAGTATTATCCGTGCCTTCAGTTTTGGACGTATTCGCGCCGCCGCTCACTGATATTGACGCGCCTTTATTACCGCGTGCAATTTTTAAAGACTTTTCCGCAACTTCGATTGCAAGCCTGGAATTTTGCAAATTTGGATTATTTTCCAACGCGGTATTTGTCGCCTCGTTCAAACTCATTGCGCTTGCAGTCGCCGGAAGCGTCAATAGCAACAATGTCGCTAAAAATTTTTTCATTTTGTTCACCCGTTTTCAAATCTTGTAAAATAATTTTACAATGAAGACCCTCTCTTAAGTCAATTCGTTTGGAATTTCAATTTTATGTTCCAAATTTGTAAATTGCAGACTGAAAATATTTGGAAAAGCGGAATTTCTAAGTTGCTCCATTGCGTCCAATATGTAAGTTTTGTCAGTCAAATTGGCGTGGATATAATCTTCAGTCTGTTCAAAGTGCCGCAAATCTTCAACTGTGCCTTCGACAATTTTAATTTTCATAATCGCTCCCCCGTTTTCAAGTCGTTCAAAATTTTTTCCATAGTTTGGCGATAATCGCCCGCCAATTTTTCGCCGGTTGAATATTCGTAGAAATCTTCAAATTGTTCAAGCACAGAAACATTTTCGCGCAAATTTTCAGTTGCGTTTTCAATTTCCTGTTCCAAATTTATAAATTTTATACTCAAAATATTTGGGAAGGCGGAATTTCTAAGCTTTTCCATTGCGTTAAGGACGTGGTTTTTGTCCGTCAAATTGGCATGGATATAATTTTCAGTGCGCTCAAATTTTAGCAGATTTTCAACTGTACCTTCGACAACCTGAACATCACGGCGCGGAATTAAATTCACGTATTCAAAGAAAGTTTCGCCGTTGCCGTCAATGTTCACAATCGTAACGCCTTTTGAATATTTCGCCTCGTCGAAGGAATATTTTAAAAGTGAGCCGCTGTAACGTACAACGTAGCCGGTTTTCTTCATAGTTTGCGGCTTGTGCAAATGTCCTAACGCGGTATAGTTGTAGTCTGAAAAATTTTCTACGCTGACGTTTTCAACCGCGCCGACAAATTTTCTTTCAGATTCTGAAACTTTGCCGCCGGTTACAAACAAATGAGCAACCGCCACACTGCGTTTATTTGCGGGAATATTTTTTCGTGCCTGTGCAATGTAAAATTTATTGGCGGCGTTCGCGTTGATTTTTTCAGCCAAAATTTTATCTTGCATTTCCACCGGCTCAAAAAACGGTATCAGCGAAAAATAAACTTCGCCGAATTCGTCATTTAAAATTACAGTTTTGGGATTTTCATTTGGCAACGTCTCAATAAAAAAGTTTGAACGTTCAAAAATTCTGCTACCGAAATTCAAACGCGCCGCGCCGTCGTGGTTGCCACTTATGCACAGCACCGGAATTTTTTTCTCAACAATTTTAAAAATAACTTCATCAAACAAATTTACGGCGTCAACCGGCGGAATGCTCCTGTCGTAAATATCGCCCGCAATTATAATGGCGTCAGGTTTTTCCGAGTCAACCAATTTCAAAAATTCTTGCAGGATATAATTTTGGTCGTCTATCAGCGATTGATTTTTTAGACTTTTACCGAGATGCCAATCCGCCGTGTGAATAAATTTCATAGACATCTCCTCCAATTAAAACTTCAGATTTTTTTCATTTTTGATATTGTAACACGTTCAAAAAAAATTAACAATTACTTTTGGCGGCAATTCGACAATTTTTTTTGCGTGTGATATACTTCAAAGAAAATTTTTTTTAGCGGAGGATTTTATGAGAGAATTACTTGAAGTGTTGGAAAAAAATTCCAGAATTTCAGTTGGCGAATTGGCGTCAATGTTCCAAAAATCTGAATACGAAATTGAAAAAGAAATTTCCCGCCTTGAACGTGAGAAAATAATTTTGTCTTACGGCGCGTTGATAAATTGGGAGCGTTTCGGCGACGATACTGTTACAGCGGTTATCGAAATAAATTTGACGCCGCAGCGTGAAGTTGGATTCGACGCCATAGCTGAAAGAATTTACCGTTTTGACGAAGTGCGAACTGTTTATTTGATGAGTGGAAATTTTGATTTACTTGTTATCATTGAGGGAAAATCGCTCAAAGACGTTGCAAATTTTGTAGCTACAAGACTTTCAACGATTGAGGGCGTAACTCAAACGCGCAGTCATTTTATGTTAAAACCGTACAAAAAAGACGGCGTAATTATTAACGACGAAGAAAAAGACAGGCGGCTTGTAGTTTCTCCGTGATTTGGAGTAATTTTTTTATGGTCTGTTGGTAAAGTCTTTTTATCAGTTTATTTTATTTTATTGAATACGGCTTTTCTTTCTTTGGTGCAAAGAAAGAAAACCCGTCCAAAAGAAAGAAACAGCTGCACATATCGCCATCACGGCGATAAGCGCAGCGGGCGTCCATCCTTGGACGCCCATTTTTACAAAATTTTTTAATTTTATAGTTTATTAAATTGCGGAAAAAATAAAAGGCTGGTGATTTTTTCTTGAATTGGAGCGAAAAACTTTCAAATTCTGTACAATCAATCGCGCCCAGTGGTATTAGAAAATTTTTTGACATAGCGGCGCAAATGCAAGATGTAATTTCTTTAGGCGTCGGCGAACCTGACTTTGTTACCCCTTGGACAATTCGTGAAAGTTGCGTTTATGGACTGGAGCGCGGCTATACAAGTTACACTGCTAATCGCGGTATGCCGGAACTTCGCGCAGAAATTGCTAACCATTACAAAAAACGCTACAATCTTGACTACGACAGCGACAAAGAAATTTTGGTAACAGTTGGCGTTAGTGAGGCAATGGACTTGGCAATTAGAGCGGTTACAAATCCCGGCGATGAAATTTTAATTCCCGAGCCGTGCTACGTTTCCTATCAAGCTTGCACAACTTTGGCGGGCGGCGTTCCCGTTTCTGTTCCTGCGAAAATCGAAAATGAATTTAGAATTACGCCGGAAGAGTTGGAGCCGTACATTACGCCGAAAACTAAAATTTTGCTGATAGGTTATCCAAACAATCCAACCGGCGCAATTATGGAACGCGAAGACCTTTTAAAAATTGCGGACTTCGCAGAAAAGCATGATTTAATTGTTATTTCTGATGAAATTTACGGCGACTTGACTTATAACGGCGTGCATGAATGTTTTGCTGCCTTGCCGAAAATGAAAGACCGCACAATTTTATTGAACGGTTTTAGTAAAGCTTATGCAATGACGGGCTGGCGAATTGGTTACGCGCTGGGCAATTCTGATTTTATTGGCGCAATGACGAAAATTCACCAATATACTATGCTTTGTGCGCCGATAACTGCGCAAATTGCGGCGATTGAGGCTTTAAAACGCGGCGAAAAATATATGAAAAAAATGGTTGCCGAATACGACCGCCGCAGAAAATTAATTTACGACGGTTTTAAAAAGTTGGGGCTTGAAAGTTTTGAACCGCGCGGCGCGTTTTACATTTTCCCGAATATCACTTCAAGCGGTTTGACTGCTGAAGAATTTGCTGAAAAATTGATAATGGCGGAACATGTGGCACTTGTACCGGGTACGGCATTCGGAAAAAGCGGCGCGGGGCATGTTCGTTGCTCCTACGCTACAAGTATTGAAAAAATTTCAGAGGCGTTGAATCGTATCGAACATTTTTTGAGTAAAAATAAAATTCATTAGAAAATTTTCAAGGGAGTGAAAAATAATGATGTTCAAAAATTTAAGCAAAAAAATTACAGCCGGAATAACTGCGGCGGCGTTGGGTTTTTCGCTGACGTTTTCAGCCCCTGCGGTTGTTGAGGCGTCCAGCAATAATAATACAGCTGTAAGTATTGCCGGTACAATAATTTCTGCTACTATTCAATACAATCAGCTTAATAAGGAAATGAAGGCACTCGACACAACCGAAGAAGGCAGGACTCAACTTTACGAACATTACCAAAAAGAAATGGGCGTTAATAACGATCCTACGTTAAATGCACGCCTTGATAAAATTATGTCAAATCTGACACGCGCCGTCGGCAAGGTTGATTCTTCGATTTACGATAAACCTTACAAATATTTTATTTCTAACAAGGAAGATTTAAACGCTGCCTGCTCAATGGGACACGTTATGGTAGTGAATACTGGTACGTTTAATCTTTTAACGACTGATGACGAAATAGCGGCGATTGTAGGTCACGAAATGGGACACGGACAAAAAGATCACGTCATTAAAGGCAGCAAAAAGCAATTAAACAAAATGGTAATTGCTCAACTTGGCGCGGCGGCGGCAGGTGGCGGAACGCTTGCAAGTGTTGTGGCGTCCGTAACTGCAAACAATTCTATTGCACACGGCAACCGCAAATATGAAACTGAAGCTGATAATATGGCGTGGGAATATATTTTGCGTTCAGATTATAATATTGGAGCCTGCGCGGCAGTTATGCAAAAAATATCTGAACTTTACGGAGAAAAATATAATGCTAATATTTTGAATCCTGCAAGTCATCCAGATACCGGCAAACGCCGTGACAATTACGCAAATAAGCTTTACGAATACAGCGGCAATCACGTTTCAGCCAAAGACGGCGTAATTACAATTAACGGCAAAACTTTTACAACGGTTGCCGCCGCAAATTCAATGTCATCTGCTGAACGTTCATATTTTGTTTTAGGAAATTTGGCGAAGGCGTACCACAACATTAAAACTCTTCCCGCCGCTACAGTTTCAAACGGCACGGTTTATCTTGGATATATGGAAATTATGACTCCCGCCGCCGACGATGAAGACGCCTACGTTTTGGCAGAAAGATTAACCGAATTGATTAACACGCCCGCGCCTACTAAAGACGATAAAAAATCTGACAAGAAAGATAAAAAATCCAGTAGCAAAAAAGCGGCTTAAGGAGAAATTTTAATGCGGAAAAAATTTTTAGCAATGGCGGCAATGTTAGGCGTCGGAATTTTTACCGCGACCTTACCAACTTTTAATTATTGTGAGGCGGCTGAAGTGCAAAACGTCGCGCAGGTTTACGATTTAAATTTTGATTCTTCCATTGGCGTTGAAAAAACTTTAACTTACAACGGCAAAGAAATTCATTTTACCGCGTATGAAAATATTGTTTACGTTCGCAACCCCAAAAATGCTGAATCTCAAAAACTTAGCATTTACATTCCAACTGCTTATTTAAATGGCGGAATGATTAACGGCTACGCGGCACGAACTGCGCCAATTTTTGTACCAAATGGCGTCGGCGGCTATATGCCCGGCGAAATTAAACCGCCTACTGAAAATGACAAAATGACGCACGGCGCAAATACGACACTTGCCGCACTTGCTCGCGGTTATGTGGTTGTCAGTCCTGCAATTCGCGGGCGTACAACTACAACCAATGGCGAATACGTCGGAAAAGCTCCCGCGTTGATTGTCGATTATAAAGCCGTTGTAAGATATTTGCGTTACAATAAAAATGCACTGCCCGCCGGTCATATCGACAAAATTATTTCAAATGGAACTTCAGCGGGCGGTGCGTTATCAGCGGCGTTGGCAAGTACAGGCAATGCGCCGGAATTTGAGCCGTATTTAAAAGAAATTGGCGCGGCTGACGAGAGAGACGATATTTTTGCGGCAAGCGTCTACTGTCCAATTACTAACCTTGATAACGCTGATATGGCGTATGAATGGATTTTCAGCGGCGAAAAAAATTATTATCAGGCAATGTGGCAAATGAAACCGAATAACGCAACTGCGGACGCCGCCAATAATCCCACTCAATCTAAAACTTTTCAAACTATGACAACTGACGAAATTGCAGTTTCTAAAATCCTGCGCGATTCTTTTCCCGATTATGTGAACAGTTTAAATTTGAAAGACGAAACCGGCAAACTTTTGACGCTGGATAAAAAAGGCAACGGCACTTTCAAAAATTATATCAAGCAAAAATACATTGAATCTGCACAAAGTGCGCTCGATAAAGGCGAAGATTTAAGCGGTACAAATTGGATAAAAATTAGAAACGGCAAAGTTGTTGACGTAGATTTAAAAAAATATGCCGCCGCCGCAACTCGTCAAAAAGCCGCGCCCGCCTTTGATAAAATGGATTTAAGCTCCGCTGAAAATGACGAATTTGGCACGGAAAATAATTCGCCGCGTCATTTCTCAAAAATTATTCAGAAAAATTACGGCGGCGCAATGGCTGATTCTGAAATTATAAAAATGATGAATCCAATGAATTTTATCGGTCGCGCAGATGTTGACGTTGCCGAACATTTTAGAATACGTCACGGAGCGATTGATAGAGATACCGCGTTGGCAATTCCTGCAATTTTGGCGTTGAAACTTCAAAATAGCGGCATTGATGTAGATTTTTTCAGCCCGTGGGGAATTGGACACAAAGGCGATTATGATTTAGACATGCTTTTTGACTGGATTGACAGTCTTTGTAAATAACAGATTAAGAGCTGGATTTTGGGGATTTTAAAACTAATCCCTAACCCCTAGTCCTTAATCCCTAAATAATGGGGAGCTTGTAAACAGGCTGAGAGGAAGTTGCGAACTTCGACCCGTGAACCTGATTCGGATAATGCCGACGTAGGAATTTTTCAGTAAAAATGGCGAAGATTTCCGCGTTGAAGTCTTCGCTAAATTTTTTTTGAGGTGATTTAATTGGTAGAAAATATTTTGGCAATTTTAGAAAGTCCAAGCGCGTCATTTGCACTTTTGGGCGTTTTGATTTTAATTTTCTTCGGCTTGTACCTGCGAAAAATCAAACTTACGACAAAAATTTTAATAAATATTTCGCTGATGCTTGCGTTGTCGATAATTTTAAACCAACTGCGAATTTATCATTTGCCGCAAGGCGGCGCGGTAACTTTGGGCGGAATGATACCGCTTTTAATAATTTCATTTCGATACGGAACGGGAATTGGAACATTGGCAGGATTTATTTTCGGCTTGATAACAATCATTCAAGACCCGTTCATTTTGCATCCAATACAAGTTTTATTTGATTATCCTCTGCCGTTTATGGCAATGGGATTAGCGGGAATTTTTAAAGACAAAATATTTTTAGGAACGATTTTAGCATTTGCGGGAAGGTTTATTTGTCATTTTATTTCAGGCGTGGTATTTTTCGCAGAATACGCGCCGGAAGGAACTTCGCCGGTAATTTATTCACTTGTTACAAATGCAACTTACATTGTACCGGAACTGATAATTTGTCTGCTGATTTTAAAATTTTTGCCGATTCAAAGACTTTTGGCGGCAATGAAATAACGGTTGTCAATTTCAAGCTTTGCAAATATAATACAAAAAATTATTTAAAGGCGGTGTTGTTATGTACGACTTGAAAAAATTTCTGAACGCGCAGGAGTGGCATTATAAAAACGCGCTTGCCGAAATAAAAAACGGGCAAAAAAAGACACATTGGATTTGGTATATTTTTCCGCAACTTAAAGCGTTAGGCAGAAGTGCGAACGCGCAATATTACGGGATTGAAAATTTGGACGAGGCGAAAGAATATTTGGCTAATGAAATTCTGCGCGAACGTCTTTTGGAAATTACTCAAGCGTTGTTAAATCTTGAAAATAATGACATTGAATTTATTATGGGCAGTTCGATTGACAAAGTAAAATTGTTGTCGTCAATGACTCTGTTTCATTTAGCGGAGCCGAATTGCGAAATTTTTACCAAAGTGATTGAAAAATATTTTGACGGGCAGTTAGATTCTAAAACGGTTGAATTGTGCAAAGTCGATTGAAAAATTTTTAACACAAAAAAAGACGGCGTTGTTTAAATTGCCGTCTTTTTTTATTTAAACACGAAGTGCGCGTAAAGCATTTAACACGGCGATAACCATAACGCCAACATCTGCGAAAATTGCAAACCACATATTAGCCACGCCGACCGCGCCGAGTATCAAGCACAAAAATTTTATACCAATGGCGAAATAAATATTTTCCTTGACAATCGCCAAAGTTTTTTTCGCAATTTCAATCGCCTTGTAAATTTTAAGTGGATCGTCGTCCATTAAAACCACGTCCGCCGCCTCAATCGCCGCATCGCTACCCATTGCGCCCATTGCAATTCCAATATCTGCGCGAGCCAATACAGGCGCGTCGTTAATTCCGTCTCCTACAAATGCAACCGCAAAACTTTTTTCAGCCAAAATTTTTTCAAGGTGTTCAACTTTTTGGGCAGGTAAAAGCCCGCTGTAAAATTCTTTAATTCCCAAATCGTCGGCAGTTTTTTTGGCGACTTTTTTTATATCGCCAGTCAGCATTACAATTCGATTTACGCCAATTTCATAAAGTTTTTCGACAGCTTTTTTAGAGTGTGGTTTTAATTTGTCAGCAACTATAATATGTCCCGCGTATTCACCATTTACAGCCACGTGAATTATCGTACCAATTTTCGTACAGGGACGCCACGCCGCGCCGATTTTTTCCATAAGTTTTTCGTTGCCGACGTGAATAATATTGCCGTTGACATTTGCGCAAATTCCCAAGCCTGCCAATTCTTCAACGTTTTCAACCGTGCAACCGTCATTTTCATTTGGATAAGCCTTTCTCAAAGTGGCGGCTATTGGATGAGTTGAATATTTTTCGACGTGCGCCGAATAGTGCAAAAGTTGCCGCGCCTCTGTAGGATTTTCTGAAATGCAATTCGTACTGATTGGGTGTACCGCGTCAACTTCAAAAATTCCCTTCGTCAAAGTGCCGGTTTTATCCATTACGACGGTACGAACTTTTGAAAGAGTTTCCAAAAAGTTTGAGCCTTTAATTAGAATACCTGCGCGACTTGCGCCGCCCAATCCTGCAAAAAATGTCAAAGGTATGCTGATAACCAACGCGCACGGACAACTAATTACAAGAAAAATTAACGCACGATAAAGCCACGTTTCAAAATCGCCCGTAACAAGTGAAGGAATTACAGCCAACGCCGCCGCACTTCCTACAACTGCGGGCGTGTAAATTCTTGCAAACTTCGTTATAAAATTTTCTGACTTAGATTTTCTGGAGCTTGCATTTTCCACCAAATCTAAAATCTTTGACGCGGTAGAATCGCCAAAAAGTTTTGTAGTTTGAACTTTCAAAACGCCGTTGATATTGATACAGCCGCTTATAACTTCATCGCCGATTGAAACATTGCGCGGCAAACTTTCGCCCGTCAACGCGCTTGTATTCAGTGTAGAATTGCCCTCAATAATTACGCCGTCGATAGGAATTTTTTCGCCGGGCTGAATAATTATCGTTGTTCCAATTTCCACTTCGTCAGGATCAATCTGTTCAATCTTGCCGAGATTTTCAATATTTGCGTAGTCAGGGCGAATATCCATTAAATCAGAAATATTTTTGCGACTTTTACCAATGGCGTAACTTTGGAACCATTCGCCAATCTGATAGAAAAGCATAACCGCTACAGCTTCTAAATAATCGCCACTGCCGCTATAAATCGCCAAAATTATTGCGCCGACCGTTGCAACCGCCATTAAAAAATTTTCGTCAAGTGCTTGTAAATTTTTTATACCTTTCGCCGCTTTTATCAAAATATCGTAGCCGACGATTAAATAAGGCAACATATACAAAATAAAACGCGCCGCGCCTTCCACTTCGATAAATTGTAAAATTATCATCAAAATTGACGCGGTTATAATTCTGATTAAATTTTTTCTTTGTTTTCTATTCATTTAGACCCCTTCTTTATAATATCTGAAACGTCTTGCAGGGAAATAAAAGCGTGTTTGTCAATTTCGTAAACCAAAACTTTCAGCTTGTTAATCTGAAAATGGTTGATGATAAAATAAATAATTTGCTTTTCCTCCTTCGAGTAACCGCCAATCGCCTTAACAATCGTGCCGCTTGATTGAAAGTGTTCAGATATTGCATCTGTAATTTCGTCCGCCTTGTTCGTAACAATCATTGCACATTTTGAGCGGTCAAGCCCTTCAACCACAAAATCAACCGTCTGTGAGCCAATGTAATAAGTTAAAATCGAATACAGCGGCAAAATCCAACTGTTAATTATAATTCCGCAGACGATATATAAAATTGTGTCAAAAATCATAACGAACGAGCCGAGCGACAATCCTAAACTTTTTGCGAAAATTACCGACAAAACGTCTATACCGTCAATCGCCCCGCCAAATCTGATTGTCATACCGCTGCCAATTCCTGAAAGTACGCCGCCGAAAATCGCGCAGAGTAATAAATCATTTTCTGCGAATGGAGACGCGCCCGAATTTTCAATTTCAAAAAAGTTTGGCAGAATCCCCGACACAATCGAATAAACTATTACGGCGAAAATTGAGTAAAACGTAAAAGCCATACCTTGTTTTTTCAAGCCAAATAGAAAAATTGGCACGTTGAAAATTACCAAAAACATTGACAGCGTACATTCCGGCGGCGTTATCTGATTCATCAGCATTGACACGCCGGAAATTCCGCTGTCGTAAAGTTTCACGGGGTACAGAAAAAGCATTACGCCAAACGCATTGATTGTTCCGGCGATTAGCAGAAATACAAAATTTTTGAATTGGACTTCCTTTAAACCTTTGAGCGTTTTATATTTCAAACTCGTGAACCACCCACGACTAAAGTCGCGGGCTTCGTTAAGAAGTTTGGCAAAGCCCTTATTCTTACAGGCGTGTCCACGTCGCCTCTACACTGTCACCCGAAGGCTTCAGCTTACTTATACATTTTTGTTAAAGCGGAAGTCTAACCGCTACAATCATTTTAAAGAAATCGATACTTAAAGTCAAATTTTTTTTGGCGCGTTTCATCTCACGACTAAAGTCGCGAGTGTTCACGTCGTTATTTATAAATTCGCCTCAAAAATAAATTTCGCAGTCCGGCTCAATTTTTCTGCAACTTTCCAAAACATTTTCCATAACTTCCTTGACGTTTGCGCCGTCTTCAAATTCTACCTGCATTTTCAGCGTCATAAAATTTACTACAGCATTTTTAACGCCGTCAGTTTTATTTGCCGCGTCTTCCATTTTTTGGGCGCAGTTTGCACAATCTACATCAATTTTATAATTTTTCTTCAATTAAAAAACCTCCTTGAAAATTTTTATCATTTTAACACCTTGTGTTGAAATTGTCGAATTTTGCAGTAAAATAGCGGCGGAGGGATTTTTATGATAATTTATATGACTGAAGGCGGCAAATATTTTCCCGTGAACGCCGAAAAAAAGCGCGGCTTGTATATCAATTTAACTAACCCCTGTAACAATGACTGCCCCTTTTGTTTGAGAGAAAAAAAAGTTATGACGGTTGAAAATTCTTTATGGCTTGAACGTGAGCCGACAGTTGACGAAGTTAAAAAAGAATTAGACGCTGCGCCGCTTGACATTGTAACGGAAATTGTATTTTGCGGATTCGGAGAACCTACGATCAGACTTGCTGAACTTTTGGAGCTTTTAAAATACGTGAAAAAAATTCGCCCGCAAATTCCAACGCGCCTTAATACAAACGGGCTCGGCAATTTGGAACACGGGCGCAATATCGAACACGAATTTAAAAATATTTTAGACACGGCATCAATCAGTTTGAACGCGGCAACTGCTGAAAGATATTTGCAAATTACGCGCTCAAAATTCGGCTTGCAAGCTTATTCCGCAATGTTAGACTTCGCCGAAAATATGAAAAATTTTGTACCAAATGTTGTAATGACGATTGTTGATAAAGTTACACCGCCGGAAGAAATTTTGCAATGTCAAAAAATCTGTGAGGAACGCGGCTTAAAATTGCGTGTTCGCCCCTACGAAGACAAATAAAACGCCCGACTCTTCAGCCGGGCTTGCGTTAGTTAGTGTTATTTTTTAGAAAGGGCGTCTTTTTAGACTGCCCCTAAATAGCGGGTTATTAACGATGAACTTTCATTCTATTTTCATAGTTATTATACAGTTTTTTTGTCGAAAGTCAAGAATTTTTTCAAGTTTTTTTCAGAAAAGTTTTTGCCTTGACGGTCGAAATTTAAATTGTTAAACTTCAAAAAATGGAGGTGAAAATTTGGCTTTCAAAGATTTAAGAGAATTTATTGACGAACTGGAAAGGCGCGGCTTGCTGAAAAGAATCAAAGTACCTGTTGACGCTGAACTTGAAATTACTGAAATAACCGACCGCGTTTCAAAATTTCGTGATGGTAGAAATGTTGCACTGCTTTTTGAAAATGTGCGCGGCTACGATATACCTGTTTTAATGAATCAGTTTGGCAGTTATGAAAGAATTTGCTTAGCGTTGGGCGTTGAAAAACTTGACGACGCCGCAAATGACATTAGGGAACTTTTAAAACTTCCTTACATTTCGCTGAAAAATCGCTCCAGTATTGTTTCTATAGTTTCAACCGGCAGTAAAGTTATAAATTTTCCAAAGTACGTAAAAAATGCGCCGTGTCAAGAAATTGTTGAAGAAAATCCTAACCTTGGTAAAATTCCAATTCTGAAATGTTGGCCTGACGACGGCGGAGCTTTTATAACTTTGCCGCTTGTCTTTACGAAAAATCCTAAAACCGGCAAGCGCAATGTTGGAATGTACCGCCTGCAAAAATTTGATTCAACTACAACGGGGATGCACATTCACATACATAAAAACGGCGCGGACAATCTGCGCGATTCTGAAGAAAATAAAATTGAGTGCGCCGTTGCCATTGGTACAGACCCCGTTACAACTTACGCCGCCACTGCGCCTTTGCCGCGCGATGTTGACGAAATGGTTTTTGCAGGATTTTTGCGCCATAAATCAGTTGAGTTGACGAAGTGCAAGACTGTAGATTTGGAAGTTCCCGCGCACGCAGAAATTATTTTAGAAGGTTACATTGCAACTGACGAAATGCGCCGTGAAGGTCCTTTTGGCGATCATACCGGCTATTATTCTTTGGCTGATGATTATCCCGTTTTTCACGTAACTTGCATTACTCACAGGAAAAATCCAATTTACGCCGCAACAATCGTTGGCAAGCCGCCGCAGGAAGATTGTTATTTGGCGAAGGCAACCGAAAGAATTTTTCTGCCGCTACTTCAACAAATTGTCCCTGAAATTATTGATATAAATATGCCGTTTGAAGGCGTCTTTCATAATTGCGTTATCGTGTCAATCAAAAAATCTTTTCCAATGCAGGCGCGAAAAGTTATGCACGCACTTTGGGGACTCGGGCAAATGATGAACGTTAAAATGATTATTGTTGTCGATTCTCATGTTGACGTTCAAAATTTAAGCGAAGTTGCGTGGCGCGTTTTCAATAACATTGACGCCGACCACGATTTAGAAATTGTTCATGGACCGCTTGACGTTTTGGATCATTCTTCGCCGTTGCCAAAATTCGGCGCAAAAATTGGAATTGACGCTACAAAAACTTGGAAGGAAGAAGGACACCTGCGCGATTGGCCAAATGAAATTGAAATGACTCCGGAAGTTAAACAGCGAATTGATTATTTGTGGCGTTCGTTGAATTTGGATTAAGGCAGTTGAAATTTTAAAAAGATATTCCTTACAAAAAAATATTTACATAATGTGATTAAAAAATTTTTGCGGCGGCAGGATTTTTTTTTTTCACATTGAAAGAAAAACTATTATATACTGTTAAATTTTTATATTAGTGAGTCGTGGAATTATAAAATAACCTCGACGGTAAAGGGAGGTTGCTATTTTGGAAAAATCTACAGCAATAGGAATTGTCGCAGGGTTAGTTTCGGTTTTTGTTGGTATGATCATAAAGGGTGCGCCGCTTTCTTCAATGGCGAATCCTGCCGCGTTCTTAATAATCATCGGCGGAACATTTTCCTGCCTACTCAATGCATTCCCTATGGACACGGTTAAAAAATTGCCAACACTTTTCAAAATTCTGTTTCGTGCCGAAAATAGCGGCAGCAAAGTCGAAATGGTAAAATTATTCGTTGAGCTTTCGCAGTTGGCGCGTCGTGAAGGTATTTTGGCTCTTGAAGGTAAAGTACAGGAAATTGAAGACCCCTTCTTCAAAAACGGCTTGAGCATGGTTATTGACGGTATGGATCCTGATTTTGTAAGCGACGTTTTGGACGCTGAATTGGCAGTTATGGAAGAACGCCACGCCGAAGCGCGTTCAATCTTGACGCAGGCAGGTACATACGCTCCTACACTGGGCGTTTTGGGCGCGGTTGTCGGTCTTATCGCGGCGTTGGCTGACTTGTCAGACGTTAACAAACTCGGGCATGCTATTTCGGCGGCGTTTATCGCTACAATTCTCGGTATCTTCACAGGTTACGTTATTTGGTTGCCATTCGCAAACAAACTCAAAGTTAAATCAGCTAACGAAATTGCACACAAACGCATGATTATTGAAGGTATCCTTTCACTTCAGGCGGGCGATTCTCCAACTGCTATTCAAGCAAAATTAACAACATTTATTCCGCAAAGTGAACGCGGCGAATTGCTTGAAGAAGGTTGATTAACAAGCTGACGCTTTAAATTTTAACTGAAAGGAGAAATTTTTCAATGGCAAAAAAACGCCACAAAAAGCACGAAGAAGAAGCCAGCGAAGCTTGGTTATTGCCGTATTCAGACTTGATGACGCTTTTACTTGCATTGTTTATCGCGTTGTTCGCAATTTCGCAGACAGACCAAAATAAATTGCAAGCACTTGCACAAGCATTTACTGCGGCGTTTAATACGGGCGGACCTTCGTTTTTTGATCAAGCTGGACCAAGTGTAAGTATGCAACGTCAAGTAATGTCAGACGAAGACAAAGGCGAGGACGCTTATTTACAGGCAGAAGCGGCTTACGCACAGGAAACTGAAACATTGGCAGACCTACAAGCGCAACTTGACGCCTACATTCAAGAAAACGAATTGGAAGGCGAACTTACAACGCAACTTGAAGAGGAAGGCTTGATGATTCGTATTAAAGAACGTGCGCTTTTCCCTTCCGGTTCAGCTGATTTAGTTCCAGAATCTCAAAGAATTGGACCCATTGTAGCGGGACTTTTGGCGGCTGTACCTGAAAGAGTTTTAATTTCGGGACACACCGACACAGACCCAATTAACACCGCGCAATTTCCATCTAACTGGGAGTTAAGCTCCGTCCGCGCTATGACTTTTATGAAATATCTTTTGGAGATTAATGAAAATTTGAATCCTGCGCGATTCTCCGCCATTGGTTACGGCGAATATCGCCCAATCGCTCCAAATGATACGCCGGAAAATAAACAGAAAAATCGCCGCGTTGAAATTCTGATTGCCCGTACTTTGTCATTCAATCCAAATGGCGGTTATGCAAATCAAACTGATACAGATTTAGTTGCAAAATGATTATTGGAATTGGTACTGATATTATAGAAATTGAAAGAGTGCGCCGCGCTGTAAGCAGTGAACATTTCAAGGCGAAAGTTTTTACGACGAACGAACAAAATTATTGCGAAAGTCGCGGAGTACAATCCGCCGCCTCCTATGCCGCAAGATTTGCTGCAAAGGAGGCTTTTTTTAAGGCGTTGGGTACAGGAATTTTCACGGCTTTAACTGAAGTTGAAATTTTGAATAATTCGTCCGGTAAACCGGAAATTTTCTTGTACGATAAGGCAAAAATTTTTACTGAAAGTTTGGGCGTAAAAAAAATTTTCGTAAGTTTGAGCCACAGCCGCGAATTTGCAACCGCGTTTGTAGTTTTGGAAGATTAAATTTAATTTGGAGGATTTAAAAATGCTAAAAAAATTTCTTGTACCGCTGATAATTTTTTGCACAATTTTTACCGTGAAAGTTTCGGCGGCGGAATATGAAATGGTATCCTATTCGGCACTTGTAAAATTGCAGTGGCTATCCTACAGCGGACAGCCGGAAGCTAAAAAAATTTTAAAAACTTTAAAAATAACTAACCTTTACGATAAAAAAAATTTGCCGGATTATGAACGCCTTGAAAAGCTGAACAGTATTTATCAAGAATTGAATTACGCCTCAACCGTCGAATATGTTCGTAAAAATGGTTACAACAACATAATGGATATTGGCGGCGGCTTTACGCCCCGCGCGGTAGTTTTCGCCCGTGACGGCAGAAAATATATCGGCGCAGAATTGGCGGCGGTTGCAGTTAGTGCCGCTGACGTTATTCCCAAAGTTATCGGCAAAAATTATCCGCAAGATGTTTTTTACGATGAAGTTTTAGTTGAAGATAGAGAGGCAATGCTCGGCACGGCTGACGAATTTAACGGCAAAATTTGCGTTATCGAAAACGGCTTGATGATTTATCTGACTGAAGATCGCGCTGATGAAATGTTCAAACTTGTTAAAGAAATTTTGGTAAAACATGGCGGTTGCTTTATTACGACAGATTTTGTAACGAAAGATTATTTCAAAGAAATTGCCGCCGCGTTGTATGGCGAAAGTCAAGCGCAACTTCTTTACGACGAGACAAAAGTAATGTACGAGCAACTTTTTGATAATCCAATTTTTGACGACACATTTAAAACGCAGAATGAGGCGATAGAATTTTTTAGCGCACACGGTTTGAAAGTTACGCCGGTTCCGCTTTTAACTGACACTTCAGCACTTTATTGCACAAAAACTTTGACGCCGCAACAAATTGAAAAAATTCATCAGATAGCCGCTAAAAATTATTTGTGGGTAATTACGGCAGAATAATTTGGAGGAAACAGGAAAGCAGGATACAGAAAACAGATTTTAAATTTCAAATTCCTGTATCCTGTCAGCTGTATCCTGTATCCTATTTCGAGAGCAAATTTTCTTATTCATCAAATTTGAAAGGAGCTTTTGCATTGAAAGTTGCAATGGCGAAACAAATGCACGAAATTGACGACGCCGCAATAAATCAATACGGCTTGCCGGAAATTGCATTAATGGAAAGTGCAGGGCATCGCGTCTTTGAGGCGACACTAAAAATTTTGGGCAACGTCGATACAAAAACTATTTGCGTACTGGCGGGAAGTGGCAACAACGGCGGCGACGCGCTTGTTACTGCAAGATATTTATTCAATCGCGGCGCAAAAGTCAAAGTTTTTTTACTCGGCAATAAAAATCATCGCACGGATTCTTTTAACGTTCAAATGAAAATCCTGCGCGAAATTGGAATTGAAATTTTACAACTTGAAACTGACAGAGCGTGGGAACGTTTGCAAGTTGCGCTGAAATTTACAGATGCAATTATTGACGGCGTTTTGGGTACAGGTTTTTTCGGCGAAATGAGACCGACCACGCTGAAATTAATTCGTATCGCAAACGCGGCGAATAAAAAAATTATTTCTGTCGATATACCTTCCGGCGTGGCGGCTGATACCGGCGAAGTTGCTGAAGCCGCAATGAACGCCGTTTGTACTGTTTCACTTGGTTTACCGAAGCCGGGACATTTCATTTGTCCGGGCGCAAAATACGTTGGCAAATTGATTGTTGATGATATTGGACTGCCGAGCGATCTTTTAACTGAAGATATTCACCAAACTTTGATTGACGACGACCTTGCAAAAACTTTACTGCCTGCGCGGGCGCGTGATGTTCACAAAGGCAGTTGCGGAAAAATTTTAGTTATCGCCGGTTCACGCGGTATGACGGGCGCGGCTTGCCTTGCGTCAATGGCGGCTTTAAAAATTGGCGCGGGAATTGTTACTTTGACTATTCCCGAAAGTTTAAACGATTTGTACGAAGTCAAACTTACCGAAGTTATGACTGCTACACTTCCAGAAAATAAAATTGGAATTATTGGCGGGCAAAATGCGTTGGAGACACTTTTTAAACTTGCAGAAAAATTTGACGCGGTTTTAATTGGCAGCGGCTTAGGGCGTGACGCTGAAACTTTGGAGCTTGTAAGAAAATTTGTACTTGATGTTGACAAGCCGTTAATTTTGGACGCGGACGCCATTTTTGCTTTTAACAGTAAAGCCGACGATTTAAAAAAGTGCAAACAAATTCCAATTTTAACTCCACATTTGGGAGAACTTGCCATGCTTGTAAATTCTTCAATCAATGAGCTTAGAAAATCTTTAGTCTTAAATGTAAAAAAAATCGCGCAGGACTGCCGCGCAATTATTGTGGCAAAAAGCGAATGTACCATTGTTGCATATCCAAACGGCGAAATTTTTATTTCCGCGCTTGGAAATTCCGGAATGGCAACCGCCGGAAGTGGCGACGTTTTAGCGGGAACTATCGCCGGTTTAATGAAACTTACACCATTTGCGCCGCTTGCAGGAGTTTACCTTCATAGTACAGCCGGAAATTTTGCCGCCGAAAAAAATAGCGAAGGTTTAATTGCATCAGATATTCTTGAAAATTTGCCGCTTGCCGTGAAAAAAATTCGCACGTTGCAAAATTTTTAGAGGTGTAACTATGAACGTGGACAAAGATTTATTTTTTTACGATTTGGCAGTTGTGGCGATAATGAAAAATGAAGCTCCCTACGTCAAGGAGTGGCTGGACTATCACATATTGGCAGGCGTGGATCATTTCTATATTTATGATAATGAAAGTCCGGACAATTTAAAAGAAATTTTGCAACCTTACATTGACGCCGGTATAGTTACTTACAAATTTTATCCCGGAATTGGACGACAAATTGAGGCGTATACCGACGCTTTTAAGAGTTACAGATTTTTTTGCAGGTACATGGCTTTTATTGACGCCGACGAATTTATTTTTCCGCAAAATAATAAAAGCATTGTCGAAGTAGTGGACGAAATTTTTAAAGACAAGCCGGATATGTGCGCACTCAATATAAGTTGGGTAATGTACGGCTCAAACAATTTGGAAACTGCCGACTATAGCAAGGGCGTTTTAGAAAGATTCACGCGCCGCGCCGTTCAACTTAGTAAAAGCGTTAAAACTATTGCCAATCCCCGCCGAATTAATTATTTGACTACCCCGCATTATATGGAGTATTTTTCAGGAAATTTTGACATTGGGCAAAATGACTTGGACGAACGAACTAAAATTTCAAAAGAAATTATTATCAATCACTACAAATTAAAGTCGCGGGAAGAATACTTTAACAAAATTGCGAATAAAAGTTACGACGCGTCTTACGGCACTCAAGATTATTACAACGCCGATAAATTTACGCACGAAGAAGATAACGAAACTTTCGACGACAGCATTTTAAAATATCGTGACGCCCGCCTTAAAGTTAGCGGCAATAATCCTCAAATCGATTATCAGAAATTGACAGGCGCACTTATGAAAAATCTTTCTCCGTTGTTGAATAATAATTTGCCGGTTGAATTTTTTGAAGACAAAATGGAAACGTTTTTAACTTGCCGAGCGTTGGCGGCTTATCTGAAGGAAAATGTAATTGGTAAAGAAAATGGCGAAAAAATCGAAAAGCTAACTTTAACCGCAATTCATAACACGCTACTTTCAAAAGTTTCTGCCGCTGATGTCGAAATGCTTTTAAGTGAAATGTCAAACCTTTTGCCGCTAAATTATCCTATGGTTCAAAATATCAGAGTGGCTTTAATTGAACTCATCCCGCAAGTAAAAGAAATGATAAAAGCTTACATTCTCAAGGAAAGAAATTTTTTGTTTTGGCTAAAAAATCAAAACCTTGATAACATGCTTGAAATGCTTAAAACTTTTGACGAATACGAACATAAATAACTTTATTAAAACGGGAAGTGAAAATTATGAACGTGGACAAAGATTTATTTTTTTACGATTTGGCAGTTGTGGCAATAATGAAAAATGAAGCTCCCTACGTTAAAGAGTGGCTGGACTATCACATTTTGGCGGGCGTAGATCATTTCTATATTTACGATAATGAAAGTCCCGACAATTTCAAGGAAGTTTTGCAACCGTACATTGACGCCGGTATAGTTACTTACAAATTTTATCCCGGAATTGGGCGACAAATTGAGGCGTATACCGACGCTTTTAAAAGTTATAGATTTTTTTGCAGGTACATGGCTTTTATAGACGCTGATGAATTTATTTTCCCTCAAAGCAATCAAAGTATCGTTGAAGTAGTAGATGAAATTTTTGCAGATAAACCGAATGTAGGCGGGATTGAAATTAACTGGATGATGTACGGCTCAAACAATTTGGAAACTGCCGACTATAGCAAGGGCGTTTTAGAAAGATTCACGCGCCGCGCCAATCAAATAAAATCTAATGTTGTTAAAACCGTCGTCAATCCGCGTGTAATTGATTATATAAAGTCTCCGCACTTCGTAGAGTATTTTGAAGGTAGCGCACTTGTTTCAGAAATAAAACTCGGCGAAACTCGAAAAATTATCATTAATCATTACCGTTTAAAATCCCGTGAAGAATTTGCGGCGAAAAATAATAACTTTGTCGGCGATGTTGCTTACAGCGACAAAAATTATTACAGCTCATACAGATTTACGCACGAAGAAAATAACGAGGTTTTTGACGACAGCATTTTGAAATATTTTGATTCTCGCAAAAAAATTTATGGCGGCGTAGTTCCAAAAATTAACGAAGAAAAATTAATAAACGCGCTGATTAAAAATCTTTCGCCAATTTTATTTGGAAATATACCGGTGGGATTTTTTGAAGGCAAAATGGAAACATTTTTAACTTGCCGTGCGTTGGCAAATTATCTGAAAGAAAATGCAATAGGCAATGAACGCGGCGCACTCGTTGAAAATGCGGCTTTAAATGCAATTTACAATACCATTTATTCAAGTTACCTTTCTTTGGCTGATATAAAATTGCTTTTAAACGAGCTTCCCAATATTTTGACGATGAATTATCCTGCGGTTGAAAATATTCGTAAAGCTTGCCTTGAAGTTATTGCAAATTTAAAAAATAACATTCGGGACGGTATAAATTGTCAAGATAAAATTATGTTTTATAGAGATTTTAATGAGTTGGATAACCTTTTTAGAATTTTGAAAGTATTTGAAAATTATCACAAATAGGAGGAATTTATTGTGAACAAAAAAATTTTAACGGGAATTTTAGCCGGTATAATGGCGTTTGGAAGTTTTGGAAACTTTGAAGTTGAGGCGGCAACCCGCGCCGAAATTTCAGCTATTCAAGTCAAAAAAAGCGGCAATTTTAAATATTGGAATAAAGATTCTAAAACGTTAGCCGCGCTGAAAAATTACGTTAAGAACATAACTAACAAAAGCAGTAAAAATTTTATCCCCGTCGAAGATCGAATTGCAGTTTTTGATATGGACGGAACTTTTATTTGTGAAACCGCGCCATATTATTTTGAATGGATGCTTTATTTGGAACGCGCCCTTTACGACGAAAATTTTACACCGTCAGAATATGATAGAGAATACGCCAAAAACATTGAAGAGGCTATTCGAGTAACTAAAAAATTTCCAAAAAATGTAGACGTTGACGAGGCACAATCGCAAGAATCAGTTTTTGCAGGAATGACGCCCGCCGAATATGAAAGATACGTTCAAAATTTTATGAAAAAGCCGGTTGAAGGTTTAACCAATTTGAAATGGGGCGAAGCGTTTTATTTGCCGATGGTTGAAGTGATAAAATATTTGCAGTCGAATGATTTTACAGTTTATGTAGTTTCCGGAAGCGACAGACCGGCAGTAAGAATTTTGGCTTGCGATTTATTGAAAATTAAACCAAACAATGTAATTGGTTCCGATCCAAAAATTATTTCAGTGAATCAAGATGAAGACGACGGCGGCAACTACGTTTACAAAAAAGATGATTATTTAGTGCGCGGACACTTAATCGAAAAAAATCTCAAAATGAATAAAGTTTCAGTAATTGCTCAAGAAATTGGCAAGCAGCCGGTTTTAGGTTTTGGAAATTCAAGCGGCGATACAAGTATGTTGAATTACACGGTTTACGGCAACAAATATAAAAGCGCGGCGTTCTTTGTAATTTGCGACGACTTGGAACGTGAACTTGGTAACGCCAAAAAAGCTGAAAGTTGCGTTAAACTTGCCAAAGAAAACGGATGGCATACCATTTCAATGAGAGACGACTGGAAAACGATTTACGGCGATAACGTCAAAAGAAACTAGAACGCGTTTACAAACAAGATTGGAAAATAATGGGCGCACAGGACGTGCGCCCGCAGATTGTTACCGCCGTGATGGCGGTATAATCTGCAGTTTCTTTCTTTTGGTAGGGTTTTCTTTCTTTGCGCCAAAGAAAGAAAAGCCGTTTTAAATATAAAAATCTAAATTATGAATTTGTAAACATATTCTAGGATAAATTTAATCACTTCGGAAAATAAATTTATCAATTTGCCGGACTTACCATAAAATTTTCTTGCAAATATATTTTAAACGTGATAGACTTTCTGCGAGCGGTTGTAGCTCAGCTGGATAGAGCAACTGCCTCCTAAGCAGTAGGTCGGGCGTTCAAATCGCCCCAATCGCACCACCAATTTTTGACAATTTCAAGGACTGCCGCTAAGTTTGCGGTAGTCTTTTTAACTTATAGGAGGTATTGTTTTGAAAAAAATAATTTTGCCGCTGATAATTTTTATTTTAAGTTTTACAAGTTTAGCCGCCGCGCAAAGTACTTGGAAAAATAATCCTGAAGTATCCGCAAATTTTGCGCAGGAAGTTTTGGAATTGGTGAACATTGAACGCGCCAAAGAACATATTAAACCGCTGAAACTTTCCAGCTCAATGAATCACTATGCACAAATTCGCGCAAAAGAAATTAGCAAAAGTTTTTCACATCGACGCCCGAGCGGTTACAGTTGTTTCACGGTAATACCTAAGCCTTACAAAATAGTTGGCGAAAATATCGCAGCGGGGCAACGTTCAGCAAAAGAAGTTGTAACGGCGTGGATGAATTCTCCTGACCACCGCGAAAATATTATGAATCCAAAATTTGAAGAATTGGGAATGGGCTATTTATACTTGCCGGACTCAAAGTACAAGCATTATTGGGCGCAACTTTTCCGCACACGCTATAAGGCTTGAATGTTTAATTTAGAATTTATTTTAACGCCTAAAAAAGCCGCCGCGCAGGTTTTCAAAACGTCGCCAAATATGAACGGGAACACCGCCATTGTTGCCGCCTGCCACAAATCTATTTTCATCAAAAACATCATTGAAAGCAAGCCGCCCAAATAAGTTACCGGCATTGTTACAAAAAAATTCATCAATACATAGCGTTTGAAATTTATTTCCGCGCCCTTTAAATAACTTAATAATGGATATGCTACCAGCCACGCAAAATAAAATCCCCCGACAGGGCTTAAAAGTCTTCCGAGTCCGCCTGTTCCCGCAAATATCGGCAGTCCCGCAATTCCCAACAATAAATAAACCGCAATGACCGTGAAAGTTTGTTTCGGCGTCAAAATGTACGCCGTTAAACTCAAAAAAATTGTCAGCGCGGTTACCATTCCCGGCGTAAACGGCAACGGGAAAAAAATATTCGCAGAAATACAGCACAGCGCGACACACATTGACATTTTTGTTAATTCGGCTGTGCTTATTTTTTTTGTTGTAGTTGTTTGCAATTTCAATCGCCCCAATCTTTTTTCGGCGATTATATAAAATTGAAATGTAAACGTCAAATAATTTTTAAAGGTTGACATTTTCAAAATCAAAAAGTTTCATTTCATTGGGATTAGAATTTGGATACGGGATATTTAAATGTTCATAACCAGCTTGAGTAACGACACGCCCGCGCGGAGTCCGCATAATAAAACCCAACTGCAAAAGATATGGCTCATAAATATCTTCGATAGTTTCCCGCGTTTCACTGATAGAGGCGGCGATTGTATCAAGACCGACGGGACCGCCGCGAAATTTTTTAATCATTGCCTCTAACATTCTAATATCAGTGTGATCCAGTCCCATTTTGTCAACTTCCAACGCCAACAATGCTTTATCTGCAATTTCATCTGTAATTTTTTTGCTGCCTTCGTATTCGGCAAAATCACGAACGCGCTTTAAAAGTCTGTTGGCAATACGCGGCGTACCACGTGAACGGCGGGCAATTTCTGACGCGCCATTTTGTTCAATGGAAATTTTTAAAATATCAGCCGCACGAGTAACAATTTCTATAAGTGCGTCAATAGAATAATATTCAAGGCGAGAAATGACGCCGAATCTGTCACGAAGTGGCGGCGATAACGCGCCTGCCCGCGTAGTAGCTCCAATTAAAGTAAATGGCGCAATGTCAAGGCGAATATTGCGGGCGTGAGGACCTTTGCCAATAATTATATCCAGTGCAAAATCTTCCATCGCCGAATACAAAATTTCTTCAATCTGTCGACTAAGACGGTGAATTTCATCAATAAATAAAACATCGCCCTTTTGCAAATTTGTTAAAAGTGCCGCCAGATCGCCGCTCCGTTCAATCGCAGGGGCTGAAGTTTGTTTGAAGTTTACGCCCAATTCATTTGCGATAATCGCCGCCAAAGTAGTTTTGCCTAAGCCAGGCGGACCATATAATAAAACGTGATCAAGTGATTCTTTTCTGGAAAGTGCCGCCTTGATGAAAATTTTTAAGTTGTCTTTAACTTTGTCCTGCCCAATGTATTCACGTAAACGGCGCGGGCGTAAACTGTACTGCCATTCGTCCGCGTTTTGTTCGTTGGTTGAAATTATTCGTTCGTCCATTGATAACCTCAATTAAAAAATTATTCTGCCGTAAAAATCGGCGGCGTTAATTGTCAGCATAAAAAATTTCTGCACTAAATATTTTTTAACTCAATTAAAATTCACTGTAAAATTTTTTTGAAATTAAAAATCTGCAGTAGAAATTTTCTGCTATAAAAAATTCCTGCGTCAAAAATTTTTCATTCAATCAAACTTGCCTGCAAAATTTTTTCTGCCGTTGATAAAATCTGCCGCGCTAACTTTTTTAGCGTTTGGAGCTTGTATTTCTAAAATTTCTAAAACGCCGTCGCCTGTACCTGCCAAAAGTTTTTTGCCAATAATTTTAATTTCGCCCGCATCAAGTTTTTCAGCGTCAGAAATTTTTGTGCGCCAAATTTTATATTTTTCATCGTTAAAAGTTGTAAACGCGCCGCCATACAAGCCGCGTACAAGATTATGAATTTCTCGCGCAGGTTTATTCCAGTCAATTTTGCCCGTGTCTTTTTTGAGCATTGGCGCATAGTTTGAAAGTGAATCATCTTGCTTAATCGGCTGAATCGTTTCAAGATTTTTTATCGTTTCAGAAAGTAAAGCCGCGCCCGCTGTACAAAGTTTTTCGCGCAGGTCGGGTAAAATCATTTCGTCGGTAATGGGTACTTCGGTTTTTAAAAGCATATCGCCCGTATCAAGTCCCGCGTCCATTTTCATTGTTGTAACGCCGGTTAAAGTTTCGCCGTTGATTAAACACCATTCAATAGGAGCTGCGCCGCGATATTTCGGCAAAAGTGAGGCGTGTACATTGATACAGCCGAATTTTGGCAAGTCTAAAATTTCCTGCGATAAAATTTGTCCAAACGCTACAACCACAATCAAATCTGCGCGAAATTTTTTTAATTCGTCAACTACTTCAGGCGATTTTATTTTTTGCGGTTGAATGATTGGCAAATTGTTTTCAGTAGCAAAAACTTTTACAGGCGAAGGTTGCAACTTTTGCCCGCGTCCTTTTGGTCTGTCAGGTTGTGTTACCACGCAAATTATTTCGTGCGTTTCGTACAAAATTTTTAAACTCGGTACGGCAAATTCAGGCGTCCCCATAAATATTACGCGCATTTTATTTTACCTGTTCGCCGCGTTGAGGCTTGCCCTTCTGAATATTTTTCGCAATGTCAATAAAAAGTCTGCCGTCCAAATGATCTACTTCGTGCTGAATACAACGCGCCAAAAGTCCTTCAGCGTCCAAAATTTTTTCTTTGTGAAAACGAGTTGTAAATTTTACACGAATTTTTTCAGCGCGTTCAACTTCGCCGAATAAATCAGGGCAGGAAAGGCAACCTTCAACGTCAATATTTGTGCCTTCACGGGAAATTATTTCAGGGTTAATAATATCGTAGCGTTTTTTGTCAACGTCAACTACAACCATTCGCAAGGAAACGCCAACTTGCGGCGCGGCAATTCCTACGCCTTCGGTTGCGTACATTGTTTCTGCCATATCGTCCAAAAGTTTTTTAATTCGCTTGTCAATTTTTCTTACAGGTTCAGAAATTTTCTTTAAAACGGGATCGCCCGCAGTTTTTATTTCAAGTACAGCCATTAAAATTTCTCCTTCGTCGAAATTTAGGGGTTAGGATTAGCAACTAGGGATTAGGGAGTTGAAATTTCACCTAAAACCTAAAACCTAATCGCTAAAACCTAATACCTAGACAGCGTAAGGCAAGCTTACAGCGTCTTCAAAGTCCAAATTTTTCAAATTCATAGCGTTCATCATATCATCTTTTGAAACGGCGTAAGTACCCGACTTTGAAACAACAATTCCCGCCGCAATGTTTGTAATATACGCGCCGTCAGAAGGTTTCAAGCCGCCTGCAAGTGCCATTGAAAAAACCGCCGCAACTGTATCTGCAACGCCCGCGCTGTCATAAACTTCCTGCGATTTCGTTGGAATATGTGCAACGTCATTTTCACTAACTAAAGTAACACCGTGCGCCGAGCGCGTCGCCAAAACATTTTTGATTTTAAATTTCCGCATTACGTAACGTCCCGCACGTTCAACAGTTTCATCATCTTCGCCGGAAATTGGCGCAAGCATTACTTTATTGATTTTCGCAATATTCGGCGTCACATAGTCCGCTTGCTCATACTTTATCCAGCGTTGACCATACGGCATAACTGTAACGGGTACGCCGTGATCGTGCGCCGTCTTTATAACGTTTTTGCAAAAATATTCCGTGCAGACGCCCTTTTCATAATCCGCCAAAACTATTGCGTCCAAACTGTCATTTAAAAGATTTTTGATATATCTTGAAAGTGCGCTGTATTTTTCTTCCGGCTTCGGCGAATTGTCTTCAAAATCCATTCTGAACATTTGCTGATGTCCGCTGATAACTCTAACTTTTGTAATTGTCGGTGAATCAGTTTTAATTAAGCCGTCCTGATTTATTTTGCGTTCAGAAAGTTGTTTTGAAAGTGTATCGAAATTGTGATCTTCGCCTACAAATCCCGCAATATAAGTTTGGCAACCGAGCAACGCCAAATTATTTGCCACGTTCGCCGCCGCGCCTAAACTACTGCGCCGTTTTACAACTTTTGCAACGGGTACAGGCGCATCGCTTGCAAATTTGTGAACGTCAGCATAATAATATTTATCCATCATTACATCGCCAACCACCAAAACTTTGCAACGTTTGACGCGCTCCTCAAAAAATTTTTTCCAATCTGATTTATTCATAAACCTCACCATAAAAATTTTTCTGCCATTATAACACGCTTTGCAAAAAATTACACCAATAAAAAAAGCCCCGCCTTTTGACGAAGCTTTTTAGTTTTCAGACATTACAAGGGGAATTATCTGGCGTTATATCCGCCATCAATATTTAAAATAGTTCCAGTAAGAAATTCATTTTCAGCGGACGCAAGGAAAAATATTCCGTTAGCTATATCTTCTACTTTTCCGAGTCTGTTCATTGGATGAATCGCCTCTATACCTGATACATCATAAGTTCCTGCATCAATAGCATTTTGAAGAATATCAGTTTTAATTGCGCCCGGTGCTACTGCATTTATTCTTATTCCACTTTGTGCATAATCAATCGCCGCGCCTTTTGTCAAACCTACTACAGCATGTTTTGTAGCGCAATATTGGGCAGTTGCGTACAATCCATTAAGTCCCGCAATAGACGCCAAATTTACAATCGCGCCGCCATTTGTTTTGAGCATTTCTTTTATTGCGTATTTCATTCCGTAATAAACGCCCATAACATTAGTATCAAGCATTTGTTTCAAATCATCAGATTCTGTTTCTGCCAATACAGCGTTGCCCAATGAAATTCCTGAATTATTAACCATAACGTCCAATTTTCCATATTTTGCAACCGTTTCTTTTATTACAGCCTGTACTTGTTCTTCGTTTCTAACATCCAGTACTTTAAAATCTACTTCCAAACCTTTAGCTTTAAATTCATTTTTTAAAGCAGTTTCTTTTTTTGAATCACGACTTGTAACAACAACATTATAATTATTTTCAGCAAATTTTATGGCAGTTGCTTTACCTATTCCGGTTGTACCGCCCGGATAATTACAGTTTTTTTTGATTGAGTTTCCATTTTTTTCACCTCATTTTTTTCATAATATGAATATTATGCGTCCATTCAGTAATTGTCAACTATCATTTTTGGGACAAAAAAGCCCGCCATTTCTGACGAGCCGAAAAAATTTTTAATAAGAAATTCTCTGCGAAATACGCGAATCATAAATTTGACATTTGCCAAGAATTTCAATAGCAATACTGCTATCATTCACGGGGATATATTCGCCCAACGGGTAATAATCAAAATACCAACTGCCGCCGCCCTTGCCGATATAAAAACGCCATTCATTGACGGTTTTTAAACTTCTATCACGATTGTACTCTTTCACGTCCACAAAAAAATCTTCGGAAGTCATAAGCCTTACCGTGTCCGTGTTGACATAAAAATTTATTCCGTCAGCACTGCCAACATAAATATCTTGTGCAAACGCGGGCGTTGCAAAAATTATCGCAACTGCAAAAACAATTAAAGCCAAAAAATTTTTCATAAAATCTTCTCCAATTTATAAAACAATGTGCGCCATAACAAAGCCGACGCAACAACCGCTGATGACTCCGATTAAACCTGGAATCATAAACGAGTGATTTAAAATGTACTTGCCAATTTTGGTAGTGCCGGAACGGTCGAAGCCGATACAAGCCAAATCTGAAGGATAAGTTGGCAGGAAGAAATAACCGTAGCAAGCACTGATAAACGACATAATAATTACCGGGTCCATACCGACGCTTAAAGCCATTGGAAATACAATCGCAATAGCCGCCGCCTGCGAATTAACCAACTTTGAAGTTAAAAACGCAATTACCGCAAACGCCCAAGGATATTCTGCAACCGCGTTGCCCAAAAATTCTTTCAAAAATGCCATATGTGCGCCGAAACAAGTATTAGCCATCCACGCAACGCCGTAAACTGAAACAAGCGCAACTATACCTGATTTAAAAACTTGACTGTTGCCAACGTCTTTAGCCTTGACTTTGCAGACAAATAAAATTATCGCCGCAACTAAAAGCATAACCATTTGGATAACCGCAGTCATTGAAATTGCCTTCATTTCGCCTTTGGCGTTCGGGAAATGCGGCAACAAGTCAGGGAAGTTGCCGAGTACCGCAATTACTAAAATTCCTGCAAAGAAAATGTACATTGCGTGGAAAAAGCTTGCAGGTAATTCTTTGCCTTGAAGTGATTCAGAATCACCGTAAACATACGCCTTATTTTCCGGGTCTTTGATAAAGTTTTGAAATTCTTCATCTTTGTCTAAGTCTTTACCGCGTCTGTAACTCCACAACGCCGCAAAAAATACTCCCAATCCCGTTGCAGGAACTGAAACCGCCAAAATTTGTAAAACCGTGTAATTATAACCTGCAGTAGCCATAAATCCGACGATTGAAACTATTGCAACTGAAACAGGCGAGGCGCAAATTCCCATCTGCGACGCAACCGACGATACAGCCATTGGGCGTTCAGGGCGAATATTTTGTTTAATTGCAATGTCATAAATAATTGGGAACATTGTATAAACTACGTGTCCCGTGCCGCAAAGTACCGTTAAAAACCAAGTCGTCATTGGAGCTAAAATTGTTACGTGTTTTGGATTATTCCGCAAAAATTTTTCGGCGTACTGCAACATAACTGTTAAACCGCCGGAAGTTTGCAAAAATCCCGCGCACGTTACAACCGCTAAAATTGTCAGCATAACATCTATTGGCGGTGAACCGGGTTTGTAGCCGAATCCAAAAACATAAATTACAAGTCCAATACCACTAATAACGGCTAAACCAATTCCGCCGTGTCTGACGCCGACTATCAAACACGCTAAAAGTACCAAAAATCCAAGTGCCATTTCCATAAAATCACCCTCTTTCTAAGTCTGTGATAAATATCACTGCAAAATTTTTATTCGATTTTATAAAGTTATTTCCTGCAATTTTGATTATTTTTAAAAAATGCTTGACATTTTGTCTAATTAGTGATAATCTTTGCAACAGTCAAAGAAAGGGGCTGATGAATTGGCAGACGAAAAAAAAGTTACAGTTGAGAATGAGGACGGTGACAGCGCGGAATTTGATAATAATTTGGCGTCTTCTCCCGAAGAAATAAAACCCGAAAATAACGATTTAAATTTATTGGCTGAACTTGAAAAAGTTAAAGCTGAACTCAATGAAAAAAATGACAGACTTTTGAGACTGCAGGCGGACTTTGATAATTTCCGTAAACGCGCGGCGAAAGATAAAATTGAGCTTGCCGCCGTCATTGAGCAAAATGTTTTGACAGATTTATTACCGCTTTTAGATAACCTTGAAAGAGGCGTAAACGCGGCAAATAGCGAAAATGCTACAGTTGAATCGCTGCGTAAAGGTATTTCAATGATTCAAACTGAAACAATCAACGCGCTTACCAAACACGGGCTTGAATTTATCGAAACAAAAGATAAAATGTTTGATCCGAATTTCCATCAAGCAGTTGGCGCAATTCAAGACGAAACTAAAGAAGATGGCGCAATAGCGGCGGAATTTCAGCGCGGCTACATTGTACGCGGCAAGGTTATTCGTGCAAGTATGGTACAAGTTGTGAATAACGGTTAAATCTTTTAAATAAATTCTAGTTTTTATAAATTGGAGGCAAAAACTATGGGTAAAATTATTGGTATAGATTTAGGAACAACAAATAGCGTCGTCAGCGTATTGGAAGGCGGCGAACCTACAGTTATTACAAATCCTGAAGGTAGCAGAATTACTCCTTCAGTTGTTGGTTTTACGAAAGATGGACAGCGTTTAGTTGGACAGCTTGCAAAACGTCAAGCAGTTTCAAATCCTGATAGAACCATTGCATCAATTAAACGTCATATGGGCGAAAATTACAAAGTTTCAATCGACGGCAAAGACTACACGCCGCCGGAAATTTCCGCAATGGTTTTACAAAAATTGAAAGCAGACGCTGAAGCTTATTTGGGCGAAACTGTAACTCAAGCAGTTATTACCGTTCCTGCTTACTTTAATGATAGTCAACGTCAAGCAACCAAAGACGCGGGCAAAATTGCCGGTCTTGAAGTTTTGAGAATCATCAATGAACCGACGGCTGCCGCGCTTGCTTACGGTTTAGATAAAGATGCTGATGAAACAATTTTGGTATTTGACTTGGGCGGCGGTACTTTCGACGTTTCAATTTTGGAATTGACTGAAGGTACTTTCGACGTACAAGCCACTAACGGCGATACACATTTGGGCGGCGACGACTTCGATAAAAAAGTTATGGATTGGATGGTTGCCGAATTTAAGAAAGAAAACGGCGTTGACTTGTCAAAAGATAAAATGGCGGCGCAACGTTTGATTGAGGCGGCTGAAAAAGCTAAAATCGAACTTAGCTCAATGACTTCAACAAATATCAATCTGCCGTTTATTACAGCAGATGCAAGCGGTCCAAAACATTTAGATTTAACTTTGTCCCGCGCCAAATTTGACGAACTTACAAAAGATTTAGTTGAACGTACAATGGGACCGACAAGAGCCGCAATGAAAGACGCCGGTTTAAGCGGTAAAGATATTGATAAAATTATTTTGGTAGGCGGCTCAACTCGTATTCCTGCCGTTCAAAATGCAATTCGTGAAATTTTGGGCAAAGAACCTTCAAAAGGTATTAACCCTGATGAATGTGTTTCAGTTGGCGCGGCAATTCAAGGCGGCGTACTTGGCGGCGAAGTTAAAGACGTTTTACTTTTGGACGTTACCCCGCTTTCACTCGGTATTGAAACTTTGGGCGGCGTTTGCACAAAAATTATCGAACGCAATACAACTATTCCTACTCAAAAATCGCAAGTCTTTTCAACTGCGGCTGATAATCAATCAAGCGTAGAAATTCACGTTTTGCAAGGTGAACGCGAAATGGCGGCAGGTAATAAAACTTTGGGACGTTTCGTCCTTTCAGATATTCCGCCTGCACCGCGTGGAGTTCCGCAAATTGAAGTTACTTTCGATATTGACGCTAACGGTATTGTTAATGTTTCGGCGAAAGATAAAGGTACCGGGCGCGAACAGAAAATTACAATTCAATCTTCAAGCGGCATGAGCAAAGAAGATATTGACAGAATGGTTAAAGAGGCTGAATCCAACGCGGCGGCTGATAAAAAGCAACGTGAAGCAGTTGACGCCAAAAACGACGCCGAGCAGACAGTTTATCAAGCTGAAAAAGTTTGCAAAGACTTTGAAGGCAAAGTTAGCGAAGATTTAATTAAAGATGTTCGCACGGCGGCTGAATCGCTCAAAAATGATTTAGATAATGCTGATACTGACACGCTCAAAAAGAAAACTGAAGATTTGCGCCAAGCACTTTACAAATTGAGTTCAGCGGCTTATCAAAGCGGCGCGGCGAATAATCAGCAGTACTCTCAAGAAAATGCACAGCAACAACAGCAAAATACTTCTTCCAATAAAAAAGAAAATGACGACGGCACGATAGACGCCGAATACACTGAAAAATAGTTGGATAGTGTGTTAGTTAGATAGTTGGATAGTGGAATAGTAAAAACTATCACACCATTACACTACAACACCATCACACTAAAAAAACGCGGGAGGGGAGAAATTTTCTTCCTTCCCGTTATTTGTGTATTGGAGAAAACAATGTCAAAATACAATGATATTGATATGAATTTTTGGAAGGACTACGGCGATATTGAAACTGATTCATTGTGGCTGATTGATAAGCGGGACAATTCCGGCGCACACGTTGGCGATTATCACGGCAATTTTGTTCCGCAAATACCGCACCAATTATTTATTCGCTACACCAAAAAAGGCGATTGGATTTTAGATCCATTTATGGGGAGTGGTACTTCGTTAATTGAGGCGCAACGCTTGCAAAGAAACGCCATTGGAATTGATTTACAGCAGAAAGTTATTGATGACGCGCTGACAAGAATTACTTTAGAAAATAATGACGACTCAAAAATAATTTGTCATTGCGGCGACAGTTCAGAAATTGATTTTAAAAATATTTTGGATTCTGCCGAAATAAAAAAAGTTCAGTTTGTAATTTTTCACCCGCCGTATTGGGATATAATCAAGTTTTCTGATAATCCAAAGGATTTATCCAACTGCGAAAATCTCAAAGAGTTTCAAATTTCATTCGGCAAAGTCATTGACAACACGACGGCTTTTTTGGAGAAAAACAGATATTGCGCCTGCGTTATCGGCGACAAGTACGCCAACAGCCAAGTTGTACCGCTGGGCTTTCATTGTATGAATTTGTTTCTGGAAAGAAATTTTTTGCTTAAAGCAATTATCGTTAAAAATTTCGGCGAAACGAAAGGCAAAGCTAACCAACAGGCAATTTGGCGATACCGCGCCTTGAAAAATGATTTTTATATTTTCAAGCACGAATATATTTTTATATTCAAGAAAATTGCAAACTAAATTTTTTCGGTAAGATGTTTCCTAAATTCTATTGGGTCGTACCAATAACAACCAATGCAAGCATTTTCTTCGCCGTGATGAATTGCGCCGCCCGCGTAATATGAAACAGGATAACCCAAGCGTTTGGCGTCATATCTCAAGCCGCTTTTTATACATTCTTTGCAGTGCTGTCTTTTGGCGTCATTTGCCGCCTTACTTAACGGTTGAAAATCTGAAAGTTGCTGATTCTCATTTTGCATTACGCGGGATTCGTTTTTCATACCGTTTTTGTGGTCAACTTCAGGATTAGAAGTATCAAGAATGACGCAACGGCGCGATTTAATTTCTTTCTTAATTTCAGCTTTAATGTACTGCGAATCGCTGTTTTCATTGTAGCCGTTAAGTTTTATGGCGTCGATACTGTTTCCGGCAGTAAGGCTTTTATCGAATTGAATTTTATATTTTTTGGCAAGTTGCGATTCTTTACGCGCCCAAGATGCGCCATTTCCAAATTTTAAACTTGCAAATTCGCCGACAAATTCAGTAACATTAACCCAGCGGCTAATTCCAAATTCATCGGGATTTGCCAATTTCAAAAATAATTCGGTTTTTGTCATTTCAATTCCTCAATAAAAAGTTTGTACGGTTCAATTTTTAAGGCGTCAGCCATTTTTTGAACGTTGCCAAGTGAAATACTGCGTTGCCCTCTTTCAACATCGCTGATATATGTTCTGTGCAAGTCGCACATTTCAGCAAATTTTTCTTGAGATAATCCCAAATTTGTTCTATACTTACGAAGATTTTTTCCAAACACTTCCAATATATTCAAGGTTTAACCTCCTTTTTTCGAGGATTTTAATAATCTGCAGACAATAAGTCTACTGACAATAAGTTACAAAAATTTATAGAAGGTGGAAATTATGGCGGACAAACCAAAAGATTTATATGAAATTTTAGGCGTCAACAAAAACGCCACTGACGACGAAATTAAAAAGGCTTACAAAAAACTTGCAAAAAAATATCACCCTGATTTAAATCGTGACGATCCCAAAACTGCCGAACAAAAAATGAAAGAAATTAACGTTGCGTATGATATTTTGAAAGACCCGCAAAAACGCGCTCAATACGATCAATTTGGACACGCGGCATTTACCGGCGGAGGCGGCGCAGGTGGAGCCGGTGGAGGTTTCGGCAACGTCAACTGGGAAGATATTTTTGGCGGCGGTAGCGGCGGCTTCGATATGGGCGATATTTTTGATCAATTTTTTGGCGGCGGTGTCAGAAGTCGTAGTCGTCGGCAACAAGGTCCGGTTAATGGCGCAGATTTACGCTACGATTTAACAATTACTTTTGAAGAAGCCGCCTTTGGTAAAGATACAACTATAAAAGTTCCAAGAATGGAAAGTTGCGAAGAATGCGGCGGAACGGGCGCGGCTAAAGGTACGAGCCCTGAAACTTGTCCTGATTGTAAAGGTAGCGGAATGAGGCAAACTATCACTAAAACGCCGTTTGGTACAATTTCAAATGCGCGTCCTTGTGAACGCTGTCACGGTACAGGCAAAATTATTAAAAATCCTTGCAGCCATTGTCACGGCTCCGGTAAAATTCGTGTCGAAAAGGATATTAAACTTAGTATTCCAAAGGGCGTTGACACCGGAAACAGAATCCGTATTGCAAACGGCGGACAACCCGGCGAACGCGGCGGCGATCCTGGAGATTTATACGTTTATTTGAACATTAAACCGCATCCAATTTTTACCCGCGAAGGTATGAATGTTTATTGCGAAATTCCAATTAGTTTTGTGCAGGCGGCGTTGGGTACAAAAGTTGACGCGCCAACGATTGATGGTAAAGTTGAATTGACAATTCCCGAAGGTATTCAATCCGGCACAATTTTAAAAATTCGCGGCAAAGGTATTCAACGTTTGCGCGGCGAAGGGCGCGGCGATGAATTTGTTAAAATTAAAGTTTTGACGCCGAAAAATCTTTCAGCCTATCAAAGAAAACTTTTGCAGGACTTTGACAAAAATGGCAGTGATAATAACAATCCTGAACAAAAATCTTTCCTTGACAAATTGAAAGGGCTTTTCTCGTGATTTACCTGCAATTATTTTTTGAATTTGCCAAAATCAGTTTGGTATGTGTCGGCGGCGGCTATGCGTCAATGCCGTTGATTCAAGCCGTAGTTGTCGATAATTACCATTGGCTGACGTTGCCGGAATTTATTGACGTATTCACAATTTCGCAAATGACGCCGGGACCAATAGGAATAAACGCGGCGACTTTTGCAGGAATGAAAACGGCGGGAATTGGCGGCGCAATTTCTGCAACTATGGGATTTGTGACGCCGAGTCTTTTTCTTTGTATATTTTTGGCGAAAATAATTTTTAAATACGGCGAATTGGGCGCAATTCAAGGAATTTTAAATGGCTTGAGACCGGCTGTAATGGCGTTAATCGCGGCGGCGTGTATCAGTTTTGTACTTTTGGCAGTTTGGAACGTCGAAGAAATTCCGCAAAATTTTTCTGATACATTTGACTTGAAAGGCGCGATAATTTTAATTGGCGCGTTAATCGCAGTTAGAATGAAAATCAGCGTTATCAAAGTTTTAATAGCGGCGGGGGCGGCAGGTTTAATTTTGGGGCAAATTTGGTGATTGATTATGATGCTGAAAATTTTCAGATTTTTATTTGAGATATATTTTTTTATTTTTCCAATAAGCGCGGGATGGCTGACACATCGAAAACTTAACGGCAAAGATTGTAAACGCGCTTGGCGAATTACAATTTCAAGCGGGATAATGCTTTTAATTACGTGGTTTGGCGTTTTTATCAATGAATCGCAGGAAGTCAAAGCTGATTATATTCAAAAAGTCAAAGTTTATTTTAACGTCGAAGAGTGATCTAAAATGTTTAGCAATTTTATTGTAGCGATTAGTGCGGTTGTGCCAATGTTTTTTCTTATGGCTGTTGGCGCGTTCGTAAAATTCAGCAAACTTTTGACGGACGAAGAATTAAACCATATGAACCGAATGGTTTTCCGCGTATTTTTCTTTTGTATGATGTTTCACAGCATTTATACGACGGACTTGGCGGCGACTTTTCGCCCAAAATTAATGTTATTCGGCGCGGGCGCAGTGCTTGTGCTTTTTATTTTTCTGATGATTTTCATACCGAAAATTGAGCCGGAAAATAAAAAACGCGGCGTAATGGTACAGGCGATTTTTCGCAGTAATTTTGTAATAATGGGCGTGCCTATCGTTGCAAATATTTTTGGCGACGAAAATATAGCCGTTACAACAATGATGATCGCGGTTATAATTCCAATGTACAATATTTTTGCAGTATTTGCGCTGGAGACTTTCAGAGGCGGAAAATTTAAACTCCTGCCAATTTTAACTGGAATTATAAAAAATCCAATGATATTGGGCGCAATTTCCGGCGCGGTATTTTTAAATTTGGGCGTACAAATTCCCGCGCCAATTTTAAAACCTATTGGGCAAATTTCGGCGGCTACAACGCCCGTTGCGTTGATAATTTTGGGCGCGTCGTTCAAATTGGGCAGTGCTCAAGCTCATTTGTCACAGCTTATAAAATGTGTAATTGGCAGGTTAATTCTAGTACCGGCGGTTGTTTTAAGCGTTGCAATATTTTTAGGTTTCAGAGGAATTGACTTTGTAACGTTAATTGCAATTTTCGGTACGCCCTGCGCGATAGTTTCTTTTGCAATGGCGCAACAGATGAACGGCGACGCAGATTTAGCGGGTAATTGTGTGGTATTTACTTCGGCGTTGTCGTGTTTCACGATTTTTTGTTGGATTTTATTTTTCAAGACGATTGGAATTTTTTAAAACAAAGTCAACTGTACTGGCTTAACTTTTTCAGCCGGTTTATTTTTTTGTTTAGTTGCCTCTTTAAGTGCAAGTTTGTCGCAACGTTCCTGCATTAATTTATCTTCGGTAATTTTGGCGGGACGATTTTTTTGTTTGGTTGCCTCTGCACGCGCCAATTTGTCGCAACGTTCATTTAAACTGTTGCCCGCATGACCTTTCACCCAATTAAATTTTACATTGCGCTTTAAAATCAGCGCGTCCAATTTTTTCCACAAATCTATATTTAGCACAGGCGTTTTATTTGTAGTCTGCCAGCCGTTACGTTTCCAATTTACCAGCCAACCTTTGGTAAAAGCGTTTTTCAAATAGCTACTGTCAGTGAAAAGCTCAATATAATCATCAGCAGAAACTTTTTTCAACGCCTCAATCGCCGCCATAAGTTCCATTCTGTTATTTGTAGTTTCACGTTCGCCGCCGACAATTTCGACGCGGTTATTTTTGTCATCGATAATAATTGCCGCGTAACCGCCCGCGCCGGGATTGCCTAAGCACGATCCGTCAGTGTATATTTTCTTTGTTGCATTCAAGTTTTAAAACCTCCTTGACGGCTTATGATAAACTATCTGCAAAAATAAATCTAGGTGTTAGGTATTAGCTGTTAGCTGTTAGGGATTTTTTATAGCAGTTTACGGCAGGTTAAAAAATTTCTAACCGCTTGTTCTCTAACCCCTTATTCTCTAACAAAGAGGTTATGAATTTGCTTGAAGAAAAATTAAAAACGTTGCCGGATTCTCCCGGCGTTTACATTATGAAAGACGCCGCCGGAAAAATTATTTACGTCGGCAAGGCGATTGTTTTAAAAAATCGTGTGCGCCAATATTTTCACTCAAATAAAAATCACGGCGCAAAAGTTAAAGCAATGGTTGCAAAAATCGCTGACTTTGAAACGATTGTAACGGCGTCTGAAGTTGAGGCGTTGATTCTTGAGTGCAACCTGATAAAAAAGCATCGCCCGCGCTATAACATTTGCTTAAAAGATGATAAATCTTATCCGTATTTGAAATTGACGCTTGCCGAAAAATTTCCCCGCGTTTTTGTAACACGACGGCTTGAAAAGGACGGCTCAAAATATTTTGGACCTTATACAAACGGCTTTGCAGTCAAGGAAAGTTTGGAACTTTTACGCAAATTATTTCCATTGCGAACTTGCAAAAAATTTCCTGCGCGACCGTGCTTAGAATTTCAAATTGGCAGATGTTTAGCCCCTTGCGTAAATAAAATTTCTGCTGAAAATTATTCAATTCTTGTAAAGGCGGTTGAAAAATTTTTGGAAGGACACACCGCCGAAGTTGAAAAAGACTTAGAAATTAAAATGACGGCGGCGGCTGAAGATTTAAATTTTGAGTTGGCGGCGAAATTTAGGGACGTGCTTTTATCAGTCAAGAAAATTTCTGAAAAGCAAAAAATAGTTACAGACGCGGGAAATTTGGACGCTATAGGATTGGCGCGGTTAAATTCTGAAGTTTGCGCCCAAATATTTTTCATACGTGATGGCAAAGTTTTAGGACGTGAAAATTTTTTATTGAATGGCGCAGCTGATGAATCTGATGAAAAAGCCATTGCTGAATTTTTGAAACAATATTACAGCAGTACAAAAATTGCGGCTGAAGAAATTTTATTGCCTGTAAGTTTGGCGGACGAAGATTTAAAAATTTTATCTGAATGGCTGAACGTGAAAATTTCTGAACCTAAGCGCGGAGTTAAATTTGAGCTCGTTGAAATGGCTAATGAAAATGCAAAAAAGTTTCTTGAAGAAAAAGCCGCTCGCGCAGATTTAAAAAACGCTCAAACGGTCGGCGCGGTTGTAGAATTGCAAAAATATTTAAACTTGCCGAAATTGCCGCGTCGAATGGAATGTTTCGATATTTCGCACTTTCAAGGCGCGGAGACTGTCGCTTCAATGGTAGTTTTTGAAAACGGCGCACCTGACAAAAAAAGTTATCGCCGCTTTAAAATTCGCTCCACTGAAGGCAAGCCGGACGATTTTCAATCAATGCGGGAAGTTACTGAAAGACGTTACGGAAAATTGACTGCGGAAAATTTGCCGGATTTGATTGTTATTGACGGCGGAATTGGGCAATTAAATTCTGCGTTGGAAGTCATACGAAGTTTTGGACACGAAGTCCCTGTTGTAGGTCTTGCTAAACAGTTTGAATTAATTTTTGTTGAAGGAAAATCTGAACCTGTTGAATTGCCGCGCGGCAGTCAATCACTTTACCTAATGCAAAGGATTCGTGATGAGGCGCACAGATTCGCCATAACTTATCACAGAAAATTAAGGCGCAAAAGAAATTTAAAATCTGAATTAGATAACATTTCGGGAATTGGCAAAAAGCGTCGCGCAGATTTATTTAAAAAATTTGGCTCAATACAAAAAATAAAATCCGCAACGCTTGAGGAACTTTTGGAAGTACCGAGTATGAATAAGGCGGCGGCAGAATCGATGCAAAGATTTTTTACCGCGCAGGATTAAAACTTGTAATGGCGAATGGATGACAGCACGATAACCATATTTTTTTGGCAGGTGAACGTGTTGGCAAGGAAAATTTTAAAGTTAATTGCAGACGAGACGGCGGGCGAAAGTTACCAAGCGCACAAAATAGAATTGGACGTTGAAACAGATAGAGTTTCCAGAATCGACAACCGAGAATCACGCCTTGAAAATCCCAAATTCGGCGAAACTGATAATTTAAAAAGTTATTTTCCGCTGAAAAAATTTTCTCAAACTGATTCTCAAATTCTGACATATTTTTTGGACGGATCGCGCCACGTTTACAAAATTGATGACATTGCCTATCAGCAAAGCGGTTTTCGCAAAATGGTTTATCCTGTTGTTGCGGGACAAGTTGCCATTGGTTGTTGCCGCCGTCAAATGAAAAAAATTTACGCAGAAAAATTTTTTAGCGAAGTAGTTTTGACTTTGCCGGATATTGCAAACGCCAATGACAGCAACGGATTTTTTCCCGCCCTTACTGAAAAAATTAATACTCAATGTCAAGACTCCTACTTCAATACTACCATTTCAAAAATTTTGCCGTACAGTACAAGCCAAACTCAAACTAAGGAGCAAAAACTTGAAGACCGCGCCATTGCCAAAATTCAAGATCATATGTATCAAGCGGAACAAAATATGGTTGCCGCGTTGGTTGCACAAAATAAACTCAATCAGAAAAATTATCTTGTCAAAGACGGCTCCCTTGAGTACAAAATCCCTGCAAATATTTTGAACAACAAGCGAAAATTTCTGACTTTCAAAAATAATTACGGCTATGTTATTGGCGTGTCGAAAAAATTTAATCCTGCACTTTGGACTACAGGCGCAGGCACAAATTTTAAGCCCGATCCCGGCTTTATTGCAGAATTGCCGCTGTATCATCGAACGCCGGTTATTTGTTTTGAAAATGCTGAACTTCACGGCGATATTAAATTTGCCGTTTGGTATTTGCGTATTCGTGACAGAAAACACACTGAATCGCCTTTCGACGGCGTCCTTAAAATTGAAAAAATGCTCGTGACTCGTGAAGAAATTGAAACCGGCAAAATTGACAGCGACTTAGTAAATTATTTGAGTGCGCAAATTATCAACGAAAGAAATCCTGTTTGTTATGGCGCGGATAATCGCTGGGCTAATCATATTTACCCAATTTTTTTGACTGAAACTTTTATAAAATCGAAATGTATTGAGGCTGAAACTTTTTTGAATTTGTTTTGAGGTGGATTTATGGGCAAAATTATAGGACGCGTGGCGGCTACTGAAAAATATCCTGCAACGATGGATAAATTTTATTTTTGGACTAATTCAGATTTTCGATTGAACGCCTTCGACGTTGTGAAAATTCAACATCTTGAAGGCTCTTTTTCTTTTGGTACGGTAGAAAATATTTTTCATATCACGGACGCCAAAAGTTTTCTGACAAATTACATTTCAAACGATTTTGGCGATACAGAAATTGAGCCGCCGACTTTAAGAATTGGAATGAATTATGTTGAAGTGGCAATTTGTTACAACGACAAAAATATTTATACGCCCGCAAATAATGACGCGGCGGTTTATTTGGCGACGCCGGAAGAAATTAAACAGGCATTGGGACTGGATAAAATTCAGCATCCTTTACCGTGCGGTTTTCTGAAAATGTACGCCGATACGCCGAATGAAATTTTTTTGCCGGTAAATTTAAATTCGCAATTTTTGTTGGGATCGGAAGGAGCGCACTTGAATATTTCGGGAATTTCCGGACTTGCCGCCAAAACCAGTTACGCAATGTTTCTGATAAAATCTATTTTGGAAAGTTGCACTGAAAGTGTAGCTTTTATAATTTTCAACGTAAAAAGTAAAGATTTAATGGCGATTCACAAGCCAAACGATGACGAAAATTTTTCAGAAATTGCCACAGATTATAAGGAACTCAAACTTAGCGGTACGCCCTTTAAAAATGTTCGCTACTATGCGCCGTTTAACGAAAGTAAAGATGTTACAACTTATTTGCCGGAAAGTACCGTTAAAGAATATCTGCGCGAAAAAATTTTGAAAAAGTTCAAATACACCTATGAAGACGATCGCGAATCTTTGGAAATGCTTTTTGCAGATATTGACGATACAACCCAGACAATGGACTCAATCATAAGCAAAATTATTGACAATGACGATAAAGATTTTGGCGGGATTAAAACTTGGAGCGAATTTCTTGAAAAAGTTCGTGATTTAACTCTAAAATCTTCAGATAAAAGTATTTCTGTTTTGAGTTGGCGCAAATTTAGCCGCGTTGTGAACAAAGAAATTAAAAACGATAAAATGTTTTCAAGCAGACCGAAATATAATCAAGCTGAATGCCGCCTTGAGGAGGAGTTACAAAAAATTTCCGCCGGAAGTGTCAGCGTGATTGACATTGCAAAACTTAGCACGAATAAGCAGGCGTTTGTTTTTGGAGACGTTTTAAAGACGATTTATAAATTGAAATTGGGCGAATACGACGCGGCGGGAAAAGTTTTAAATGTGCCGTCAAAGATTGTAATTTTTGTTGACGAGTTGAATAAATACGCCTCTAAAGACGTTTCAAAAAATTCTCCGATATTGCGGCAAATTTTGGACGTGGCGGAGCGCGGGCGTTCACTTGGAATAATTCTTTTTGGTGCGGAACAATTTTTATCAAATATTCATCCCAGAGTTTCCGGCAACTGCGCGACTTTTGCGTTTGGCAGAACAAACGTTATTGAAACTACAACGCGGGATTATTCGGCGTTTCCTTCAACTTACAGAAATATTTTGACGCGGCTGGAGCAGGGCGAATACGTTATACAAAATCCAATTTTCCGTTCGTTGCTGAAAATTTATTTTCCAAAGCCGATTTATCAACAATTCAAAGACTAGAAAGGAAAAATTATGGCGGAATATATTGTTGGGGCAAATATTTTAGAAAATCTTACAACGGGAATGTACAAAGATTCGCAGATTATTTTTCGTGAATACATTCAAAATTCTTGTGACGCTATCGACGCGGCAATTTCACAAAAAATTTTGGCGGCAGATGAAGGCAAGATTGAAATTTGGATTGATTCTGACAAACGCCAAATCAGCATTGAAGATAACGGCACGGGAATTTCTTCCGGCGAATTTGAAACTATTTTAAAATCTATCGCGCAGTCTTCAAAACAAATTACAACTGAAAAAGGTTTTCGCGGTATTGGCAGACTTTGCGGGCTTGCTTATTGCCGAGAATTGATTTTCCGTACAACCGCGCAAAATGAAAACGTAATTTCTGTAATGCGAATTGACGCCAAAAAACTTCGCAGGAAATTTTACAGCGAAAAAAAATATACAGCGCAGGAAGTACTTGACGAGGTTATAACCGTCGAAAAAATTTCTGACAGCCAAATTACAAACGAACATTGGTTTAAAGTTGAAATGCTTGATATTAACGCTGAAAATGAAGTTTTACTCAATATTAAAACTGTTGAAGATTATTTATCTTTCGTTGCGCCCGTCGAATACAGAAATTATTTTTCTTTCCAGTCCAAAATTTATGAACACGCCGCCGAGTTGAATTTTAAAATTGACGAATACAAAATTTATATCAACGGCGAACAAATTGTAAAAAATTATAAAACCACGTTCAAAACAAGTCTGGGCGAAGATGATATTTTTGATGTGGCGTTTGAAGATTTTTATGACGACGCGGGCAATTTAATTGCGTGGTCGTGGATCGGACTTTCAAAATTTAAAGGCGTAATATCTCAAAAAACAGATACTTCAAGTTACAAAATGCGCTCAATTCGTCTGCGTAAAGGTAACATTCAAATTGGCGCGGCTGATACATTGCAGCATTTATTTAAAGAGGAGCGCGGTATTCATTATTTTATTGGCGAAGTTTTTGCAGTAGATAAAAATTTAATCCCCAATGCTCAACGTGATTATTTTATAGAAAATCCCTCACTCAAAATTTTTGAATCTGCCTTAAAAATTTACTTTAAGGAACTTGACAAACTTTATAATCGCGCTTCAGATTTAAATAGCGCGATAAAAGCTATAAAATCTTATGAAGATGCAGAAAACGAAATAAAAACTGCACTTATTTTAAGCCCCAATCATAAAGCTGACGCAGAAAAAAAATTAGCCGAATTGAAAGAAAAAGCTGACAAAGCCGCCTCTAAAATTGAAAGCATTCGACAAATAAATTTGAATGAATCTGAAAGTATTTTGTCAAAAGTTAAACACAGAATAATTACCAAAAACGAACAGTCAAATCCCCCCCCCCGTATCAAAAACGGCGTCAGGACGCTAAATCTTCACAAAATCCTTTTCCAAATTTAAATCGTAGCGAACGCAAATTAGTTTCAAAAATTCTTGATGTCATTCGGGAAAATGTTGACGCCAAAACTTATGTTGAACTTGAATGCAAGATAATAGAGGCGGTCAACAAATGAGGCGGCGCGTTCTTTTAATTGAGCCGAATTATAAAAATAAATATCCGCCATTAAATTTAATGAAATTGAGCTGGTACTTTCGGCGAATTTGCGGCGATGACGTAAGATTTTTTAAAGGCAATTTGAGGCAATTTGCGGCGCAGTTGTTAATTGAAGAATTTTTCAACTCAAAAGAAAATGTTATCTTAAAATTTGAGCCGGAAAATAATTCTAATCCTGCGGAACTTTTTGGCGCACATTATGAAAACTTAGTCAATTTTATAAAAGTCGGCAAGCATTTTTATCTTGATAATATTCCAAATTTACGGGGAACTGCTTTTGAATATTCTTTATTTGAGTTGCGCCGAAGATTTAAGCGCGGCGATTATCCAAAGTTTGATATTATCTGTGTAAATTCGCTCTTTACTTTTTATTGGGCAAAGACAATCGACACAATTAATTTTGCAAAAAAATTTTTGGCAGACGGCGGGCAAATTTTCGTTGGCGGAATTGCGGCAACGCTCGTACCTGCTGAAATGCAAGCTGAAATTGGCGAAAATGTTAAAATCCACATTGGGCTTTTGGACAAGCCGACCGATTTAAAAAAATCTGATTCTGTGATAATTGACGAATTGCCGCCGGATTATTCCATTCTTGAGGAAACAGATTATAAATATCCTGCGCGAAATGCTTACTTCGGCTACACTACGCGCGGTTGTATCAGGCGTTGCAGTTTTTGCGCCGTCAGTACGCTGGAGCCGATTTATAAAGATTATGTCAATATTCAAACGCAATTACAAATTACTGAAAATTTTTTCGGCAAGAAACAAAATTTACTGCTGATGGATAATAATGTTTTGGCGTCTGAAAAATTTTCGCAGATTGTCGAAGATATAAAAAATTGCGGATTCGGCAAAGATTCAACTTATATTTTGTCTGACGAATACGACTTGTCAATTAAAAATCTTCGCGCAGATTTTAACAACCGCGCCTATATAAAGAAAATTATTTGCCTGTATGAGGAATTGGAAAAAAAGTTGCCTGAAGTTGAGGCAGGAAAATTTTATTTGGCGCGGGAACAAAATTTTTTATTGCACTTCATAACTGCAACGAAGGAAAAAATTTTGGAATTTGATTCTATGGCGCGTCCGCTTTTTCAAAAATATTTCAAGCAAGGCAAGCGCACTCATTACGTAGATTTTAATCAGGGACTGGACGCACGACTTGCAACTGAAGAAAATATGGCGAAACTTGCAGAGTTGAATATTCGCCCTTTGAGAATTGCATTTGACCATTACGAACAAAAAGAAATTTATGAAAAGGCGATTCTACTTGCGGCAAAATTTGGTATTCGTCATATGTCAAATTATGTGCTGTACAATTTCCACGACAAGCCGGAAGAATTATATTTGCGGCTAAAGTTGAATATTGAATTGTGCGAAGAATTGGGCGTTGCAATTTATTCTTTTCCGATGAAGTATCATCCTATAAAAGACCCGAAATATTTTCGCAACCGTGATTATTTGGGCGAACATTGGAACAAAAAATTTATTCGTGCAATTCAAGCAATAATTAATTCGACGAAAGGAAAAATTGGGCGCGGGCGTTCGTTTTTTGAAAAAGCATTCGGTAAAAATCTTGAAGAGTTTCACGATTTACTTTGGATGCCGGAAGCAATGATAATTTATCGACTGAAGCACGAAAAATTGGCTGAAGAATGGCGAAAATTTTTTCATTCACTCAATAAATTTGAAGTTGAAGAGGCTCAAAAAATTATCGCGCAGAATAAATTTACTGACTCCGATATTTCAAATGCAGAATCTGAAACGGTACGCCAATTTTTAAAATTTTATAAAATTACTCGTACAGACTGAAAACTTTGTCGCCGGATAAAGTTTTTTGGGCGTTACAGTTAAACCGTAGGCAAGCGCAAATTGCGTAGGAAAGTTTAACTGCAGACGCCCTTATTTTTTTGGAGGTGTTCAAATTGAATTGGATTTATTTAATAGTAGCAGGATTTTTTGAAATATTTTGGGCAGTAGGCTTAAAATTTTCGCAAGGATTTTCAAAAATTTTGCCAAGCATTTTGACAGTTGCCGGAATGTTGGCAAGTTTTTATTTTTTGTCATTGGCGTTAAAAAAGTTGCCGCTGTCAATCGCCTATGCAATTTGGACGGGAATTGGAACAGTTGGCACAGTTTTATTTGGCGTAATTTATTTCGGCGAATCAATCAGCATTGCAAAAATTATTTGTGTCGGTATGATAATTTTCGGAATAATTGGACTTAGAATTTTAAATTAAACTATCGACAAATTTAAAACTTGTGATAAAATTACTTAAAAGATTTTTTAGGAGGTCTTAATTATGAAATATGTTTGTACCGTTTGCGGCTACGAATACGACGAAGAGGCGGGCGATCCTGATAACGGGATTGAACCCGGTACTAAATGGGAAGATTTGCCGGAAGATTTTGTTTGCCCGCTTTGCGGCGTTGGCAAAGATGAATTTTCGCAGGCTGAATAATTTTTTATAAATGGAGGAATGTTTAAAATGAAAGTAACAGTAGTTGGTGCAGGTAACGTTGGCGCAACAGTAGCAAATGTTTTGGCTACAAAAGGTTTTGCAAGTGAAGTTGTCCTTATCGATATTAAAGAAGGCTTGTCCGAAGGTAAAGCAATGGATATTATGCAGACTTCGCATATGCTTAACTTCGATACAACCGTTAAAGGCGTAACAAATAACTATGAGGCGACGGCAGGTTCTCAAGTTGTTGTTATTACTTCCGGTATTCCGCGCAAACCTGGTATGAGCCGTGAAGACCTTATCGGCACTAACGCAAAAATCGTTAAAAGCGTTGTTGATCAAATTTTGAAATATTCGCCGGACGCAATTTTGATTATTATTTCCAATCCTATGGACGCAATGACTTATTTGACGCTGAAAGATTCCAAACTTCCGCGCAACCGCGTTATCGGGCAAGGCGGTATGTTGGATAGTAGCCGTTTCCGTTATTATCTTGCTGAAGCATTGCAAGAGGCGGGTTATCCTGCAACTCCTACTGATGTTGACGGTATGGTTGTCGGCGGACACAGCGATAAAACTATGGTACCGCTTGCAAGCATTGCAACTTACAGAGGTATTCCTGTAACTCAACTTCTTAGCAAAGAGGCTATTGATAAAGCAGTTGAGGCAACAAAAGTTGGCGGCGCAACCTGTACAAAACTTTTGGGAACCTCAGCTTGGTATGCACCGGGTGCAGCGGCGGCGGCTCTCGTAGAGGCTATTGCACTTGACGCCAAAAAGTTAATTCCTTGTTGCGTATATCTTGATGGCGAATACGGCGAAAAAGATTTGTGCATTGGCGTACCTGTCATTCTCGGCAAAGACGGTATGGAAAAAATTGTTGAAATTCAATTCAGCGAAGAAGAAAAAGCTAAATTTGCTGAAAGTGTTGACGCGGCACGCAATACCAATTCAAAACTCGGTGACGCTTTAAAATAATTTGTAAATTTTTCTAATGAATACAAGATAAACTCTGCCGTAACTGCGGTGGAGTTTATTTTTTTATATGAAACTTTCGATATATATTTTGAAAGAAGATGTTAAAGATGGTAGAAAAAATTGAAAAAATCGCCCGCGTAAAGGCAGTAGATTATGACGTTGGACGCCGTGACAATAATAATCCACGCCAAAATAAAGACAGTTCATTTTTAAGCGAATTGCGGCGCGTTATAAATAAAAAAAATAAGCCCAGTGAAATTCCCGAAGCCTACAATTTGGAATTGAGCGGCGAAACTACCGGCTTATTTTATTACGGCAATTTAGATTTAAATGCACTTTTGCGGTAGAGGTGATTAAATGTCAAGTGATAAAGAAAATATGAGGCTTGCATTAAAAGAGGCGTTGCAGGCTTACGAAGAAGGCGAAGTTCCAATAGGTGCCGTTCTTGTAGATAACGAGAGCGGCATTTTAGTTTGTAAAAATCATAATCGAATTGAACAGTTAAACGATTCAACGGCGCACGCAGAAATTTTAGTCCTGCGCGAGGCGTCAGCAAAATTGCGGCGACGACGATTAAAAAATTGTACGCTTTACGTAACGGTTGAACCTTGCCCAATGTGCGCGGGGGCGTTGGTTTTGAGTCGTGTTGAAAGATTAGTTTATGGCGCGGTTGATTCAAAATTTGGCGCGGCAGAATCACTTTTCAACGTTGTAAATAATGCTGCATTAAATCATCAGCTGAAAGTTACGGCAGGAGTTTTGGAAAATGAATCACTTGCATTGCTAAAAAAATTTTTCACTGAACAAAGAAAAAAATAAATTTTATCGCAAAAAAATCGCCCGTCTTTTGCCGCCCAATAAACTACAAATAGGAGCGTGCAAGAAACTAAGTGCGACCCCATGGGAGCTCGTTTAGTTGGAGCGTGCGAAACTCAAGGCGGCGGACGGGCGGTAAAGCACTTTCTTTTGATTCTTTTCTTTTTGCTTTGGAAAAGAAAAGAATATTTAAAAAATAAATATTAAAAAGAATATCAAAAACTAAAAAATTCCCCAATCAAATGACTGGGGAAATTTTTTTGAAATTTTAACGAATATTAATAAAGGAAAACCACCGCTGTATCTTCAAGGAATTTAGAAATTTGATTTTCGCTTAAAATTCTTTCGGCGTCTTGCATACTTACAACAGGATTTGCATTGAAGTCTTCAACATTGATAGCTGTAATAACTAAGGGATTGGAGCCTGCGCGATAAGCTTGATTCATATTATCAGCGTAAGTAGCCATACCGTATTCAATAACTTTATCGTAGTCTAAATTTTTATGCCCGTAAATTTTTTCGCCGCGAGCATTTTTGATAACGGGACTCATAACAGGATTAAGGCGAAAACCTCTGCAGTCGATAATTAAGCCGGTGTAACCGCCGCTAACTTTCACTGTAACAGTTGTTTCAATTCTTTGAGTTTGAGGTTCGGGAAAAGGTTCAACGTAAGTAGGACGCTCTAAAACAGTTTCAGCAAGTCCGCCACTTGCACCGAAAATTGGAAGTTCCATTGTAACTTCATACGCGCCATCACTTGTAACATTTTCAGCAACAATTTTTGCGCCTCTGATGACTGCGTTTACGCTCAATTTTACAGTTTCAGATTTTACCATTGCCATTTCAACGGTTGTATTTGCGTCAACTTGAACACCTTGAACTATTTCTGCTAATTGCCGGTAAGCGTCGGCTTTTGCCGCAAGACGCGCCATAATTCTAGCCTGTGCGCCATAAGTTCCTGTTGTTGGTATACCTGTACCAATAACAGTGATTTTTTGCGTGTTCCAATCTGTACCAACCGGCGCGGCTTCTGCGCTAAGTCCGATGCAAATGACCAACGCCGCTATCAAAAGTCCAAAAAAACTAAATTTGATTTTCATTGTCGTTTCCTCCTTGAATTTTTCTTGATATTATACCACCAATATTAAAAACGGGTTAGATTTTTTTCCCGCAGATAAAAATTTTTTAAAGTTTGATTTGTGAAATGCAAGAAAACTGATATTAAAAAAAAATTTTTCTTGTAATATTTCCGTTCATTATGATATTATACACTTAACAAAAAAGGAGGTTGATTTCTGTGGAAGCTAAGTACGAAGTTAGAGTAACGGCAGTCGGTAAAGACGCACGCACATTTTTGTACAGCAACAAAAGTTTTATTTTAATGGATGAAAATTTGCGCCCAAACTTGGCTGATATGGTCGTACAGCACACGGTTGCAGAACTTACTGAAGATGTTGTACCGGGCGACAGAATGCGGGTTGGTAACACTGATTTTATAGTTGAAAAAGTTGGAGCAACCGTAAATAAAAATTTGCGCGAAGGCGGACATTGTACGGTTGTTGTAAACGGTCAAGCAAATATGCCCGGTCAAATCGCCGTTAAAGGTCCCGTTATCCCGAGACTTCGTGAAGGCGATATGATTGTTTTCTATTAAAATCAAAAAACTCTTGGGCGGAGTTAAATTCTCCACCGACGGTTAAAGTCCGGATGAAAAAGAGGTTTATTTGTTCAGGTAAAAATTTCCGCCCGAAGTTTCTATTTCGAGCGGTTTTTTAGTTTTAAGGAGGTTTTATGAAAAAAATTTTGGGCGCAATGGTTGCAACTTTGATAATTTCAAATTCGGCGGCAGCAATGCAATTTTCTCAATCTGTACAAATTGGGCAAATTGGTTTTCCGGTACAATCGCCTTACAACGGTTTTATAATTACCGGCGCAAATGAAAATTCCGGCGTGGCGCAAATTGAGGAAGGACAATTTTTAAACGACGGTACGCCGCTAAAAACTTATGCTAAAGGCGTTGCGCGTTGGGACAAACTTTTCTGCGACTACGACTTCAACGACGATGATTATTTACACTCAATCAGACTTGGCGGGCGCGGCAATTATGTTTTGGCGTCGGATATGTCTTTCAAGGATATTTTTAAAATTGACAGCGACGAAAATTTAACGCTGTACGTTTTCTATCATAATTATTGCACGACACATTTAAATATAATTGGCGTTAAAAATGGCGCGTGGCAAAATTATATTGACAGCAAAAAAATCAGCGAAATTTATTTTGGCGGCAATGACGGTTACAAAATGGACGGAAGTATTTTTTACGATAAGCCAATTTGCGACGGCGAAAAAATTATAATTCCGTACCGCCGCTGGCACTGGGAAGGTACTTCAGACATTGAAGGCGAAATTATTTTGAAATGGAATGACGCGGCGCAATGGTTCAGCGTTGAACAGATTAAATATTGAGGTGGTGAAATGTTTACCGGAATAATTGAAGAAACCGGCAAGCTGAAAAGTTTGAACGGCGGGCGAATTGAAATAACCTGCGCGAAAGTTTTGGGCGATATAAAAATTGGCGACAGCATTTGTACCAACGGAATTTGCTTGACAGTTACGGATTTTGCAGAAAATTATTTTGCGGCTGACGTAATGCCGGAAACTTTGCGGCGTACTTCGCTGGAAAATTTGAATATTGGCGGCGCGGTAAATCTTGAACGCGCAATGAAAGTTGGCGACAGATTCGGCGGACACATTGTAAGCGGACACATTGACGGCGTAGGAAAAATTACCAACATTCGCACGGACGGCAACGCCATTTTTATAACAATTTCGGCTGAAAATTTTTTGCTGAAACAAATTGCCGCCAAAGGTTCGGTAGCACTTGATGGAATCAGTTTAACGGTTGTTGACGCGGGCGCAAATGATTTTAGCGTGTCGATGATTCCGCACACTCGCGCAGTTACCAATTTTAATTTTAAGCGCGTGGGCAGTGTCGTAAATATTGAAACTGATATTTTAGCAAAGTATATTGAACGGCTGATGAATTTCAAAACTGCGCCGGAAATTACGAAAGATTTTTTACTTGAAAACGGCTTTTAGCTGATGCTTAATAACATCTAAAATTTGTAATGAAAGGAGGGATAACAATGACGAACGAAGAAAAAATTATTTCAATGCTTACAAAAATGCAAGCCGACATTGACACATTGAAAACTAAATTAAATGTTCAAGATGAAGAAACGCCCGAAGAATATGAGGCTCATAAAAAAACTTTATTGGAATTGATTAACAGACCTTTAACGCCGGAAGAACAAAAAGACGCCGACGAATTTGCGGAATATATCGCAGAAATGGATGCAAGAAAGGTAGCGATGTAATGAAATATTCTCTCGATACAAATATTGTAAGTGAAATTTTGCGTAATAATGAAATTGTTCAAAAAAATTTCAATAAGGCATTGCAGGAAAATTCCAAGATTTATATTTGTTCAATCGTCTATTATGAAGTGGTACGCGGCTTGAAAGCAGCCAGTAAATTTAATTTTTTGAGAAATTTTCTTGAGATTAACAATAACTTACCACATTTGACTTTGGATAAAGATAACTATAAAACAATCGAAAAAGCCATTGAAATTTACGTGCAACTTCACAAAGGCAAGCAAATTGAAGACAATGATATTTTTATTGCCGCCATTGCGATTGTAAACGATTGTACTTTGATAACGGCGAACGCCAAACATTTTGAGCGCGTCGAAGGTTTAAAACTTATTAATTGGAGGGAGATTTAAATTAAAATGTCAAACTTAAAGGAACTTCAAAAGAAATTACTTGCTATGCAAGACCTTAACTATCAAAATTCACAAGCACAAATTTTACCGAATATCGACCAAGAAAAAATTATTGGTATACGTTCGGCGCAACTCCTTGAATTTGCGAAAGAATTTTTTGACGATGAATCGAAGGCGGAATTTATTAAACAGTTGCCGCACAAGTATTTTGAAGAAAATTTAATTCACGTAAAAATAATTTCGGCAATGGAAGATTACAACGAATGTATCAAAGAGGTAAAAAAATTTTTGCCATACGTGGATAATTGGGCGGTTTGCGATTCATTTATACCGAAGATTTTTTCACAGCACACAGATAAACTTATTCAAGAAATAAAAATTTGGCTGGCTAGCGATGCAACTTATACCGTGCGCTTTGCAATTTCAATGCTTAGAAAATTTTATCTGGACAAAAATTTTGACAAAAAATATTTGAAATGGATTCAAGGAATTCAATCAGATGATTATTATGTTGAAATGGCGGCGGCGTGGTTCTTTGTGGATGCTTTAATAAAGCATTACGACGAGACAATTATTTTGCTGAATGACAGATTAATTTACCCCAAAATTCACACTAAAACAATTCAAAAAGCTCTTGAAAGTACCCGTATCCCGAAGAAGCGGAAAGAATATTTGAAAACTCTTCGCAGGGGGAACTGGTAATGGAATTTGCGACGATTGAGCAGGCGATTGACGATATAAAAAATGGCAAAATGATTGTGGTTATTGACGACGAAGACCGCGAAAACGAAGGCGATATAATTTGTGCGGCTGAAACTGTGACGCCGGAGCAAATTAATTTTATGGCAACCTACGCTAAAGGCTTAATCTGTACGCCGATTGACGGCAAACGCCTTGACGAATTGGAAATTGGGCAAATGGTTAATCGCAACACCGACAATCACGAAACGGCTTTTACTGTTTCAATCGACGGCTGGGACACTGAAACGGGAATTTCGGCTTATGAACGTTGCCACACGATTAAACTTTTGCTTGATAAAAATGCAAAGGCGTCAAGTTTTCGCCGTCCCGGTCACGTCTTCCCTTTACGCAGTGTTGAAGGCGGCGTACTTCGTCGCGCAGGTCACACCGAAACTACAACAGATTTAGCGCGGCTTGCCGGTTTTTATCCCGCCGGTTTATGTTGTGAAATTATGGACGATGACGGACATATGATGCGCACTGAAAAATTAAAGCAGTTCGCCGAAAATCACGGCTTGAATATTATCACGGTACGCGCCTTGATTGAATATCGCCACCGCACAGAAAAATTTGTAAAACTTGTAGCAGATGCAGATTTTCCCTCAAAGTACGGACATTTCAGATTGAAGGCGTATGAAAGTTCGATTGACGGCAAATGTCATTTGGCGATTGTCAAAGGCGAAGTTGCAGGCAAAGAAAATGTTTTGGTGCGCGTTCATTCAGAGTGCTTGACAGGTGACGCACTCGGCTCCCTGCGTTGTGATTGTGGCGATCAACTGCAAACTGCGCTGAAAAAAATTGAGCAGGAAGGTTGCGGCGTTGTCCTTTATATGCGGCAGGAAGGGCGCGGAATTGGACTTGCAAATAAAATTCGTGCTTACGTTTTGCAGGACGGCGGCAAAGATACAGTTGAGGCGAATGTACTTTTGGGCTTTAAACCTGACTTGCGCGATTATGGAATTGGCGCACAAATTCTTTCAGATTTAGGTTTAACTTCGATTCGGCTTATGACAAACAATCCTGCCAAACGCGCCGGTCTTGAAGGTTACGGCTTAAAAATTACTGAACGCGTGCCAATAGTTATGCCGCCTACAAAATTTGATTCAAAATATTTAACCGTCAAAAAAACTAAAATGGGACACATTTTCGATACTGATAAAAAATAATTTTAAAGATTTTAGCTCGTCTACGGACGGGCTTTTTTTATTTATTAAAATTTGATTAAAAATTAGAAATATAACTTGACAAACATAAATGGGGGGGGGGTATAATATACTGAAGTAGTAGAATTTTAAGGATTGTTTGAAGGGAGACGATTATTTTGGCTAACTATTCTAATCAAACGGCAGATAGTATCGTAACGGGAACTTCGGCGGCAGACATAATTTACAATTATGGTTCTCGTGCAACCGTCAACGCAGGTGCCGGTAATGATTCCATTTATAATGTCGGCGGTGCAAGTGGTGGCGACTACGATACATTATCGAATTACACGCAAGGATATTCTGCTGTGCTTAACGGCGGCGCAGGCAATGACTCTATCGTTAATACCGCTCCCCTCGTAACAATCGACGGCGGCGATGGTGACGATACAATAGACAATTATGGTCGTGGTAATAATATTTCCAGCATAGTGAACGGAACTTATCAATAAAATTATCAGTATCTTTCAATCAATGGCGGCGCAGGTAATGACAAAATAAATTTGTTAGGTCATGCTCAATATCTTTGGGTAAATGGCGGAGACGGCAATGACACCATTACAAATTCTAACAATTTATTGACGGCGTCTAGCATGACGATTGAAGGCGGCAAAGGTAATGATTTAATTTCAATTCCAGCTAATAATACGGGTTATGCAATAATATATAAGAACGGCGACGGTAACGATACTATTTATGGATTGTCTAACGACGATTATGTTTATCATATATACAGATTATCTATTGAGGGAGCAAAATATACCAGCGTAAAAAGTGGCGACGATATAAAAGTAAACGTCGGCAATGGTTCAATTTTACTGAAAGATGCGGCGAAAGAAAATGCAATGGTATATGGCATTGAAGGAACGTTAAGTATTTCGGGAGAATACATTGACAATTCTAAAAGTAACACTGTAATTAACGGAACTTCAAAAGATGACAGCATTACAAGTACAGGCTCTAATGTTACAATTATTGGCGGAAATGGTAACGATACTATTGATGTGCATACCGAATATATTTATACCGGTACAGGTACGAATATGGGTGTTAGTGTTAAGCCTGTTTCAAATGTATCTATCAATAGCGGTGCAGGAAATGACTTTATAGATATATACGATATGAACTCAACAGGATCTTCTTTAAAATCCGTTACGGTTGATGCAGGCGCAGGTAACGACACTGTTGCCAATAGAGTTAATAATGTAACAATCAACAGCGGAGATGGTAACGATTCTATTGATAATCACGATGCCATTGTTACAATCGACGGCGGCGCGGGCAATGATTTAATTATTAGCGACAGTGCCTATTGTAGCATAAGTGGCGGAGACGGAAATGACACTATAAAAAATAGTGGAATTAGTTTTGAATTGATAATGGACGGCGGAGCAGGCGATGATCTGATTGAAAACCTTACCGGCTATAATTCAGAAATAAGAGGCGGTCAAGGCAAGGATAGCATTTACAACTCTACTTACAACGTCACTATAAACGGTGGAGCAGGTAACGATTTAATTTCTGTTGCGAGTGAAGGTTCAAATAACTTGATTCAGTATGCAAACGGCGACGGCAACGATACTATTTACGGTTTTAACGCTGACGATACACTTCAAATTACAGGTTCAAAATATTCAACGGTAAAAAGCGGCAAGGATTTAAAAGTTAGCGTTGGAAGTGGTTCAATCTTGTTAAAAGACGCGGCTAATATTTCGGTTAATATTGAAGGTACACTTGCCGCAGAAACAACACCTGAAGATACCACTCCCGCTGATACATTACCTGTTGGTATTTCAATTAAGAATTCGGTTTTAACTGCGTCAGCAAAATTTACCGGCAAATCAATAAATGCTGCTGATTATGAAGATGTAAAGACGATAAACGCTGCTGCAATTTCGCAAGCCGTTACTATTTTTGGCAGTGATTCAGACGATTCAATAAAAGGTGGCAAAGGCGCAGATACAATCAATGGCGGAAAAGGCAACGATACATTGGCGGGCGGCGCAGGTAAAGATATTTTTGTGTACGCGGGCGGAAACGATTTAATCACTGATTACAAACCTAGCGAAGATAAAATTCAGCTTAATCTTGCCGACGTTACAAAAACTTCAGTAAAAAGTTCTGACGTGATTTTAACAACTGCTCAAGGTACAATTTCAATCAAAGGCGCAAAAGATAAAGTCGTGACATTTACAGACGACAGCGGCGCAACTACTGATTTAATTTTCTACAGTAATATTTCCTACGCGCCCCTTGAAACCGGTTTAAGTTACGACGCCAAACGCACGGTATTAACCGCGTCAACGAAATTTAAAGGTACTGAAATAGATTTAAGTGAATATCTTTCAAGCGTTACGAAATTAAATGCTTCCGCACTTTCTAAAAATATCAGCATTGTTGGAACGGCAGATAATAATTCCTTGAAAGGCGGCAAAGGCGCAGATACAATTTTTGGCGGAATTGGTAAAAACACATTAACCGGCGGCGCAGGCAAAGATATTTTTGTTTACAACGGCGGCAACGATTTAATCACTGATTATAAAGTTGGCGAAGATAAAATTCAGATTAATTTTGCTGACGTTAAAAAGTCTTCAGTCAAAGGTTCTGACGTAATTTTAACAACTGCGGACGGTACAATTTCAATCAAAGGTGCAAAAGATAAAGTTTTAACGTTCACAGACGACAGCGGCGCAACTACTGATTTAATTTTCTACAATAATATTTCCTACG